>Ga0307507_10000010_pt1 | contig 265208 bp, 212 predicted proteins | sample 7_EM_MG_FD_207223 | JGI IMG/M metagenome (GOLD analysis project Ga0307507, IMG submission 207223) | Populus trichocarpa ectomycorrhiza microbial communities from riparian zone in the Pacific Northwest, United States - 7_EM | ecosystem: Host-associated > Plants > Roots > Unclassified | place... | reverse complement strand
AATGGCGCTGAACATTCTCAAGTCAGAAACATCCAGTAAAAGAAGCATCAAAGGAAAACGACTTAAGGCCGCATGGGATAATGATTATCTAATCAAATTATTATCAACCTATGATTTCTAATGCGTCAGCCCTGTTGACGGAGGAGGGGGGATAACAGGATGCGCTGTTATAAATGCTGACTGATGATATAAGCCACAAATGCCGGTACCGTAGTCGCCAGATTACCGCGGATATCTTTCATTGCTTTGGATATATGTGCCTCCACTGTTTTTTCAGCTATATCCAGTTCTGCCGCAATCTGCTTGTGGGTCATTCCTTGTTCGCGACTTAATTTAAATACGATGCGGCATTTTTCGGGAAGTTTATTGACAGCTGCGGCAATCTGTACTGAAAGTTCTTTTTCCAACAGATAATCTTCTGCAGAAAATACCTGGTGATCGGCCAGTTCAGCATAACTGCGCTCCATACGGTTGCGCAGGCGATACTGTTTGTCCATCGCATTGATCACCCGGTATTTGACCGCTACGGTTAAATAGGTCGCTAAACTATGGGAAAGTTGCAAGTCGTCCCGGCGTTGCCAGAGGCGAAAGAAGACATCTTGTACGCATTCTTCGGCTTCGGCGGGATCATCCAAGCGGTTGGCCGCCACTATCAGTAATTTATCCCAATAACGCAGGTAAAGAGCAGACAGCGCAAGCTCATTGCCTTCTTTTAACAGAAGCACCAGTTCATCATCAGGAAGGCTACTGAAGACGGCCATCTTAATTGTTTATTTAAACGAATTTAACAAAAAGTTAGCGCAAAATAAATCCTGAATATATTTTCTTTCTATTTGTCATTGATTTATGAATCAAATTCAAGGTCTGGGAATTTTTTTTTAATACAATTAAGAAAGCTCATATATCCAAATGGTTTATGAATTATTTCTTCACCCAATCCAATATAGTCTCCAATTTCATTGCTCAAAAGAATAGTGGTAAACACTACTTTAGAAAAACTTTTTAACTTATCATAAATATCTATAGGCAAAACTTTGCTGTCACCAATATTAAGATCTATGAAAGCAATCGCAGGAATCAACTTACCATCAATCAAATTTATTGCTAAGGTTGCGTCTGTAAACGTAGAAACAAGATTTAGTCTTCTGGTTTTATTTACATAATGACTAAGAATTTCCACTGAATGTTTTTCCTGGCTGATTATATAACAATTTAGATTTTCCATAAAAATTAGTTGAAATCTTAAATATAATAAACAAAACAAATATTTCCGTCTTGTTTTTTCTCTTTTAATATCAGCATTGAAGATTTCTGTTTTTTCACCAGTCTACACTTATTATATTTTAATGTTCTGATTTTTTACTTTTGCAACATGAAGAATAAAAAAGAATTAAGCGAAAAGGCGAAAGAAATGATCCGTGTAATATCGGAAAAAATTATAAGCTTGCGTAAAGAGAAAAATATTAGCCAAGAAGAGCTAGCAAAAAATTTGGGGTGTTCACTTAACTATCTTAAAAGGATGGAAAGAGGCGATGTACATTTTCGGTTGGCTACATTAGTAGCGCTTTGTGAAAGCCTCGAACTCCCTCGGTTGACAGATTTAGGCATAACACGTTAATAATCTTTTTACCACATAGCGTAACGCATTTTCGATATATTAAGAACCTGCATATTGTGGATGAACAACAACCCGTACAAATTATTCATGGCTCTAACTTCAGATGCCAAATCGATTCAAACACAATATCTCAATCATTTAATTCAATCATTTGCTTTTTTGGGAAAGATAACATAGTCACATAGACAATGATTGTTCCTGGTTTTTATTCTTACTTTGTCTTTTATTTGCACTATTTGGCGAAACTTCAGACCGTATGGCTCGCTTCCTAACATTTTTTCTCTTTTCTGAAGTCGGCTGAATATCGGGAACTTCTAGCTTCTTCAATTCACCGGAAACTAAAAGCTGTATATCTCTTTTAATTTTTTGATAGTTTTCTCGTACATCATCTTCGCTTACCTTTTCTATAATTGGGATTGGTTTATAAGTAGCTTCTTCACGGGCAATTTGCTCATGATCGTTTTGAATCTCGTTATGAAACATCTTCAAACTGATCTTCTGCTCTGGATTATCAGCAACTATACCCACAAACTCCCCTGAAGACAAAGCCGATATCTTAGCCGCAGGTATCGCATAATCCAATTGTGTAGATTTAGAAGTAGAGGTATCTGAACTATTAATACTTAAACTCGTCCTATCCTGCACGATCTTACCAAATCCTTCAGATAGGGTTTTCGCCGTATTACCGGTAACCTGACCACTGATCACATTACCGACAATACCCGTTATCACGTCCGCCTGCTCTGAACCATAATCCTTTTTCAACTGGCTGAAGTCTTGTACCGCTAAGGTAGTTGCCACCTTATTACTTCGCGCAGTTGCGATCAAACTATCCATATTGTTAAAATAGATCGTCGGGAATTCATCAAATACCAAACTGCTTTTTTGCTGCCCTTTCCGGTTGACCAGCTTAATCATCCTGGAAATATAAAGCGATAACACCGCACCATAGGTTTGCAGCTTCTGTGGGTTATTACCGACACAAATGATCTTTGGCTCATCGGGATTATTGACATCGAGCGTAAAATCATTACCGCTCAGTACATAATATAATTGCGGAGATGCTAAACGTGCCAATCCGATCTTTGCCGAAGCGATCTGACCCTCCAACTGTGCCTGGGCATTATTATGATACGCTGAAATAAAGGGATTGATCAAAACCCTGATCTCTTCCTGTAATTCCAGTATCGCAAACAAATGGTCATAACTCACCTGCATCAGTTCAATCACATGCGGCAACGTGCAATAGCGGCCATTTTCATATTTCCTCAAATACCAGATAATTGCTGTTAAAAAATTGATCGGGCTTTCCACGAAGAAATCACCCTGCTTCTTGATCCATTCGCGGTTCAAACCCATCATAATGGTACGGCTGGCCTCGGTCGCGTCCGTAATATCGTCCATGCAGGCCGGGTCAAGCGGATTACACCGGTGTGTACGGTTCAGATCATCAAAATTGATGATGTAGAATGCCGGTTTAACTTTATAATTACCCTGATACTTCAACAATTTATTATAAGCGATCTTTGTCAGGTCATCATACTTGAAATCATACAGGAACAACGTAAAGCCCTTTTTAATATGCTGGTCAATGATATGCCTAATCACAAAATAAGATTTACCCGCCCCAGGCGTACCGGCGACCAATAGCCCCCTGAAGGGATTGATCACATTTATCCAGCTATCCAAAACCTTTCCTTTCAGTTTGAATTTAGCAGGCAGATTTATAGAATACTCATTTTCCAATAGCCGCTGCTCCTGCGGGAAGGCCTCATTCTCTGAATTGAAAATATCCTTACCTAGGTTAACACTAATGAGCCGGGACAGCCTCGTGCCGCTCGAAAGGATAAGCAGGTAACCTATGCCCGTTATACCCATATACAAGATAGCCAACGTGCTAACGCCGACATGGAGGTATAAAATAAGCCAGCTGATGAAATAAATAAGTAGGCCACATACCAGGTAGGCCACCAAGGCCGGTTTTAGAATATGCTCATCCTTTTTACCTTTAGCCCCAAGCAGGGATACGATCAGGAAAAGCAAAGCAGCCAGTTTAGGCCGGTGCATGGTTATAAATAAACCTGTCTTGGCAATATTGCGGACAATGCGGTCGGTAAAATCAGTTGCCCAACCCCAGTTATGGAAAGCCTGGTAACAACAGATATAAAAATGCAGGCTCAATATAAAAATGCTAATAAACCTCGTCAGATCAATGATCTTGCGAAGTCCTTGGGTATCTTCCCCTGTATTCATAATAGTAAGTTTAAAGTGTTAATTCCGCGCTGATATCTCTCCTGCGCTTTTTTCGTTTTTTACGCTTAGGCATACCGGCGCCCGGATCGCCCTGTGTTTTAGCCAATGCCACTGCTAAGAAATTGGTCGGTTCCGGCGCTTTGAGATAGGTTTTTTCTTTTTCCGGTCTTGGCAAGTAAACCGCGCCTTGATGTCGTTTGCTATTCTTTTCAAGTGCCTCCGGTGATAGTTTAATGATATTACCTAATAGCTCCGTGATCGCTTTCGCGCTGAACGCCTTGCCGATATCGCTACCGTTAAAGACCGTTTTATGCCGGTGGTCTATGAAAGTAACCCCATAGATCAACCCCTGGTCGTTTCGCCGGAACACTAAAGCGATCTGTTGCTGCCGGAGGTCTTCCGTCAACCTTTCCGGGGTTAGCACCTCATAAGCCTTTAAGACACTTTCAATGCGCTCCTTTAGCGAATCCTTAAAGGGTTTGCGTTTCTCCTTATTCGGCGCAAACTTCTTTTCCAGATTATCCAGCGTAGGTTTTGCGTAGATGGCGCTTGCCTTTAATGGGATGCCGATAGGTTTACCCTGGTCATCAAGTATGGCATACTGTAACCCACGCTTCTGGAACATCATCGTGTTTTCGCCGCCGCGGTCCGCAGTAACGTTAAACTGCTTTAATACAGTATTATATTCAGAAAACGAGGTGAAATGGTAAGTGCGCATCACCGCGCCAACAATATTGCTGATCGTCTGACGGGTAGGTTTCTCACCATAGACCGCCGGTTTGATCGTCAAAGAGGATTTTAAACTTCGGCCTTCCGCTTTTACCAGGTTGTATTTGATCTCCAGTTCTTTCCTGACCTCATTGGATAAGCGGTAGCCTATCCCGTGAATATCAATACGGCTGCCGTCCTTTTGGATGTTGGTCGTACAGATATGCAGGTGCGGGTGATGAGCGTCCGTGTGCCGGTAAGCTAAGAACGGTTGTTCCCCAAAGCCGATCCGTTCCATATATTCGGCGGCTATGCGTTGCAGTTTGCCGTTGTCCATTTTATCTGTAGCATCAAAGTTCAAAGTAATATGGATCGCGTTCGTTTTAACTGCCGCGTTCAGTTCGGTCAGGTTGTTAAACCGCTGTAGCTTTTGGGCTACACTCATTTCATCAGCATTGCCGGCAAAGCTGCTGGCCAATAGCAGGGCTGCATTACCGATGGCCACCTTTTCCTCATTGTAGTGCAGCATACCCCGGATACTTTTACCGCTCACGACTTTAGCAACCATTTGTCCGCGAGTTGGGCTACGATCAGCAATAAGTTATCGACTTTAGCATCAATGCCCTGGTAAAGCGTTGCCGTACGCTCCACATAATAAGCCCGTTGCCTTGCATTGGCCGCAATATGGAAATGATGCGTTTGCTGGTTGATATTGATACCAATGGCTTTAAGTTCTTTACGGATGAGCGCCAGTTCTTCCATTGGGCCGTTCATGGACACATCCTTATAAAAACAGGTAATACGCTCTTTGGACAAGATTTTTCGGGCCATTTCACAAATGCTCCGGCAATCGCTGTCTTTTTGCAGCTTGACCAGCCGGTTGTAAACCGTTTCATTCACCCGTATCCTGAGCAAGTGTTTAAGCTGGTCTTTTTCTTCAATTTTAGGTCTTGGCATCTATAGCTTTTATAAAGTTCAAAGGCATCACGAGTTCCGAGTGAATGTCTCCGGCCATAAGGACGGCAAGATATTTTTGTCTACAAAAATCCATCTTGCTGCATGCTGTCGCATGCCGGAATACTCCCTGAAAAACGCCTAGTCATTAGTTAATAAATCAGTTTATCACAAAGAAAAATCCTACGGATTTAAACAGCCGTCAACGGCTGTCGCTCATGCGGCAACAAGTCGTCGAGTGGCGCAAAAGCTCTAAGCTTTTGCCGGATCTTTTGGCGTGGTGATGTTTTTACCCGCTTCAATTTGAGATAGGGGCTGCCGTTGTATTTACGGCCTTTTACATTGGGGTCTTGTTGACTTTTCATGACTATCAATTTTTGATGGGACAAAATTGTGAAGCCTGGAATTGCCCATATCTCTACTAGAGTAAAATAGATTTTCAGGGCATGTCGGAAAAACTTTAAATATCTCTACTAGAGTAAAAGCCATTTGGTAAGGCCTGAATATTGCAGAATGAAAATATCAGGATCACCCGAAAAGCGCTCTGTGAAAGTCACTGATGTGGTAGCAGTTTTAAAGAAAAACAATACCATTGTCAGCGAAAAAGAAGTCGAAAATATTTTGGATTTCCTATATAAAATAGCGAACTTATCTATTGAAACAGTTCGAAACAAGGGGAGTAAGGGTCAAAAATCCGAGAGACGGACACCCCGGAAATTATTTCGTTAAAAGCTGTTTTACAGGTAATAATGAACACTAAAAAGGAATGAACATGAAAAAAGCTTGTCTTTATATCCGTGTAAGCACGGATGAACAGGCGGACAAAGGTTTCTCGCAGAGAGATCAGGAAGAACGCCTCCGAGCGCATTGCGCAAAAAATAATTTACAGGTCGAAAGAGTGATTTTCGAGGATTATTCAGCGAAAACATTTAAACGCCCAGAGTGGAAAAAGCTACTGGAAGTAGCCAAGCAATCGAGAGGGCGGCGGTTTAACCATGTAGTATTTACCAAATGGGACAGGTTCAGTCGTAATACCGCCGATGCCTATCAAATGATCGGCATATTAGAAAAGTTTGATGTTGAGCCGGTTGCCATTGAACAGCCTTTGGATTTCACCGTGCCGGAAAGCAAATTGATGCTGGCCGTATATTTATCCATGCCGGAAGTAGAGAACGACCGCCGGGCGTTGAATGTCGTTTACGGTATGCGCCGGGGCAAAAAAGAAGGCCGCTGGATGGGCAAAGCCTTGCCGGGTTATAAGAACAAAATAACGGAAAACGGTAAAAAGTATATCGCCATTGATGAACCGGCGGCATCACATATCAGGTGGATATATAATGCTTTAGCTGAAAATATCTTTGCTGCCGAACACATCTGGATGCTGGCCAAAGAAAAGGGCTTTAAAACAAGCAGAAGCAGCTTTTGGGACTTAATAAGAAATCCTTGCTATTGCGGAAAGGTCACCGTTCCCAAGTTTAAAGACGAAGAAATGTACCTGGTAGATGGCGTACATGAGCCGCTAATTTCAGAAAGTTTATTTTATAAAGTGATGGATATTTTGGATAGCCGTGCCCGTGTTCATATGACTGGCGCCAGGGTAGTATCAAGGCAGCCGCTCCCTTTACGCGGGCTTTTAATTTGCCCGGAATGTGGGAGGGGCTTGACAGGCAGCGGCTCTACAGGAAGGAAAATACAATATTGGTATTATCACTGCACGGGAGGCTGCAAGGTGCGCTATCCTGCGGATATGGCTAATGAAGCGTTTGAGCGTGAATTAAAAGGATTTGTACCTAAGGCAGGGATGTCCGATATATTCAAAATGGTGATCTGCGATACCTATAACGGAGATTCGGCATGGTATAAAACCGAAAAAAGGAGAATACTGGAAGCGATCAGCCAGCAAACTACCCGAATGAATAAGTCGAGGGAGCTATTATTAAGCGATGTGATCGATGGCGACGATTTTAAAGTCATTAAAAAGGAGTGTGAGGACAGGATTATTCGTTTGCAACTTGAATTACAGGAACTAGCCGCTAAGGTAGCGCATGGTCTGGACATGGATTTATTGGTCGATGAAGCAATAAATAATTTAAAAAATATCCACAATTTCTATTCCGAGGCCGATATTGAAGGAAAACGCTATATCGCGGGAATTTTTTACCCGGAAAAATGGGTTTTTGACGGCGAACATCGAACCGCTAAAGTGAACGATTCTGCGATGCTAATCTATCACATTAACAACAAGTTACAAAATTACAAAGCCGGAGTAAAAACTAATAAAAGTCTATACTCCGGCAATGTACCCAGCGCCGGAGTCGAACCGGCACGGTTTCCCACAGGTGTTTGAGACCAGCGCGTCTACCAATTCCGCCAGCTGGGCATTTGCCCTGTAAATCTGATCAGCGATCTTTTACAGGCGGGCTGCAAATGTATCTAAACTCTCTTTAATTCGCAATAGATATTTTTGTCTATAGTAAATATTTGCAATTTTTATGCGCCGTTCTTCCTGTGCTGTATGGTCAAGTTGAGTATAATCAGCTGTTAATTCGTATAAATATTCATTGATATCAGCCTCAAAAGCAAGAACTTCCGCAGTTATCGACGCCAATTCTGTGCTGTTGTCAACCTCCATCAATCTTTCGTTAATATCCATCATCTCCATCAAAAAATCGGTCGGCAATTGTGGTTTTGCGCCTTCAGAAACCAGGTCATGCAGCTTTAAAATGTATTCCATTCTGCGTGCCGGGTCATTTAATACCTGGTAGGCTTTGTTATTTAAGATAGATAATTCCAGTATTTCCTGTTGTTTTGTCTCATCTTCGCCTGCATAAAAATCGGGATGATACAGTTTGCTTAGCTCGTAAAACTTCTTTTTGAGTTTGGCCGCTTCAACATCGAATGATTCGGGTATGCCATAAAATTCAAAATAATTCATAAACACGAATTTCACCAATTATGTCGAATTACACGAATTTTAATTTGTCGCCGCTTTTCTATTGTGTCACTTACCGGCGTTTTTTGTGCTAATTAGTTTCATTCGTGAAATTCGTGCTTATCACTATCTTTGCCCCATAACTTACATTATATGTTATTTGAACAGATGCGGCAAAAGCCGTTTTTTATATTGGGGCCATGTGTAATGGAAAACCAGGAGCTGTTATACACTGTTGCCGAAAGGGTTGCCGAGGTTGGCCAAAAATATAACGTGCCTGTGATTTTCAAATCATCTTTTGATAAAGCCAACCGTACATCCATTCATTCTTACCGCGGTCCGGGCATAGGGAAAGGGATGGAGATGCTTCAGAATGTTAAAGAGAAATTCGGGTTACCTGTTATCACCGATATTCATGAGCCTTTCCAGGCAGCTATAGCTGCAGAGGTGGTTGATGTGCTACAAATTCCGGCATTTCTGTGTCGCCAAACCGATCTTTTGGTTGCCGCAGCCGAAACCGGTAAAATAGTTAATGTAAAAAAAGCACAGTTCCTGTCGGGCGCAGATATGTTTTATCCCGCCCAAAAAGTGTTGGAGGCTGGCAATACCAAAGTAGTACTTACCGAGCGTGGCAATATGTATGGTTACAATAACCTTGCTGTTGATTTCAGAAACATTTACGATATGAAGGCTTTTGGCCATCCAGTTTGCATGGATTGTACTCATTCGGTACAACGGCCGGGTGGAGCAGGCGGCAAAACCGGCGGAGATCGCACCTTTGTGCCCATGATGGCCCTGGCAGCAAAAGCCTTTGGCGCCGATGGTTATTTTATTGAAACCCACCCGGACCCGGATAACGCCCTGAGCGACGGCCCTAATATGTTAAAGCTTCATGACTTGGATGCCCTGATAGGTTCGCTTGTATAGTGTTGGGTTTTACGTATTACGTTGTAAGTAGTACGTGAATTATCATTAAAAACGTAAAACGTAATACGTATAACATTAATGAAGGATATTGCCAAAAGAGTTTTTGATATTGAGATAGAATCGTTGCAACATGTAGCGAAATTAATTGATGATGAATTTACTAAAACCGTCAAGGCTGTATTGAATTGTACGGGTAAGGTAGTCGTTATCGGCATAGGTAAGTCTGGGTTGATAGGAAAAAAAATTGCAGCTACACTTGCCAGTACGGGTACACCAAGTTTTTTCCTTCATCCTGGCGAGGCATTTCATGGCGATCTTGGAATGGTTGGCGCTAATGATGCCGTTATGCTAATCTCGTATTCGGGCGAAACCGATGAAGTACTACGCATAATCCCTTTTTTAAAATGGAACAATAATCTTGTTATCGGCGTTACGGGCAATTCAAACTCTACCGTTGCTAAAAACAGCCATCATCATTTAAATATAAAAATCTCCCGCGAGGCTTGCCCGCTGGAATTGGCGCCAACATCATCAACTACAGCCGCGCTGGTTATGGGAGATGCACTTGCAATTGCTTTAATGGAGTCGCGGGGATTTAAGCAGCATGATTTTGCCCGTTTTCATCCTGGCGGCAGCCTTGGCCGTAAATTATTAGTTAAGGTAAAAGATGTAATGCGTACCGATAAGTTGCCTTTTATAAATGAAGGTGCATCGTTTACTGAGTTATTGCTCAGCATGTCGGCAGGGCGATTGGGAATGGTCATTGTTGGTCAGCCCAATAATATTAAAGGAATTATTACCGATGGCGATTTGCGACGTGCTTTATTAAAACACCTGGATCCAACTACACTGAGTGTTTCGGAAATAATGACAATTAACCCCCTTATTATTGATGGTGAGGAATTTGCAGGCTATGCCGAGCAATTGATGATTGAAAAAAAAATCACCACCTTACTTGTAGGGTCTGCAGCTAACAGGTCTGTTAACGGCGTGTACCAAATCTACAGTCAATAATATGTTGTTATCAACACAAAAAATAATATATATTTGCAAATATCTACCCTTGTTTAAACATGTTTGATCATCCGTCAAATCAAATCCGGCAACAACAATTTAACGCTCCGGAAACTGCCCGCATTGCAATAATAGGGTTGGGGTACGTTGGATTGCCGCTGGCCGTTGAGTTTGCAAAAAAAAACCTGGTAAAAGGATTTGATATCAAAAAAATCCGGGTTGATGAGTTAAATAATGCTTTCGACCGTACATTAGAAACCAATACCGAAGTATTAAGATCGGTGTTATCGGGCAATGGCAAGGGTAAGCTTGTCTTTACATCAGATATTCAGGACATAGCAGATTGTAATGTATATATAATTTCGGTACCAACCCCTACCGATCAGCATAACCGGCCTGATCTTGACCTGATAAAAAAGGCAAGTGAAACAGTTGCTTCTATACTCAAGGCTGGCGATGTAGTGATTTATGAATCAACGGTTTATCCCGGAGTTACGGAGGATATATGCGTACCGATACTTGAACAGCTATCAAAGCTTAAATTCAATACCGATTTTTTTGCAGGGTATTCACCCGAGCGGATTAATCCTGGAGACAAAGTGCATACCCTTACTAATATTTTGAAAGTTACCTCGGGTTCGACACCCGAAGCTGCCGATTTTATTGATAAACTTTATCAAACTATAGTTACCGCCGGAACCCACAAAGCCCCAAGTATAAAAGTTGCTGAAGCCTGCAAGGTAATTGAAAATTCGCAGCGCGATATCAATATTGCGTTTGTAAATGAACTGGCCAAAATTTTTCAGATCATGGGCATTGATACTCATGCTGTTTTGGAGGCAGCCGGTACCAAATGGAACTTCCTGAATTTTAAACCGGGACTTGTTGGCGGCCATTGTACCGGGGTTGATCCGTACTACCTTGCCCAAAAGGCCCAGGAAGTAGGCTATCATCCCGAGATTATACTGGCTGGCCGCAGGCTAAATGACGGCATGGGTACGTATGTGGCCCTTGAGGTTATTAAGTTGATGGTAAAAAAGGAAATTCCGGTTAAAAATTCAAATGTATTGGTACTTGGTTTTACTTTTAAAGAAAACTGCCCCGATGTGCGCAATACCCGTGTAATTGATATTGTAAAAGTTTTAAGTGAGTTTGAAGCATGCTATGAGATTTACGACCCCTGGGCAGATCCATCGGAAGTTGAATTGGAGTACGAGGTTAAAACCATTAAAACATTTGATGGACTGAAAGGCGGGTACGATGCTATTATAGTTGCTGTATCGCACAGGGAATTTTTTAACCTTGATTATAACAGGTTAAAAAATGGGCCATCATCAGTTATTTATGATATAAAAGGAATACTGGATAAAAGCATCGTGGATGGCCGGTTATAGTTTAATCAAATTTTGTTTTTGTGATTTAAATAGTTGTAAAAACCTATAGTAATCTTATATTTGATTTGATATGAATTTCTTAATTTTTAATTTTGTTGCGCATGCAATAACACATTTGTAACTGATTGTCCTTTCAATTGTCACATTGTTATTAATAAATAAATATGCTAATTTTAGCAGGTATCAATACTTCAACAAGCTCTAATACATGATTCACAGATACGCTACTTTTATTAAAGCAGTGAACCTTACCATTGATTATATTATACTTAATATGAGCATGGTAATTTCTTACTTTATTGAAGATAGGTCATACATTTTTTGGATAAATAACAGGCGTTATTTGCCTATTGTTTTGGTGTTTAATTTGATATGGCTATTGTCGGCAAATATTACGGGATTGTATGAACATGTTTTGAACAAGGATTCCGTTAAAACTTATCGCGGGGTAATAAAAACTTACCTGTTGTTTGTAAGCTTTATTTGTTTTACTATAATTATACTGATAGGCACAAAAGCATATTTTATTACACGCGAATACCTGTTTTATTCCCTTGCTTTATTTGGATTTTTGCTTGGCTTGTGGAAGCTGATATTCCTTACGATACGCAAAAGCGATAGGGCATCGTTGATAGATACCCGCGCGGTGATCATTATTGGTGGTGGCAGGATAGGCGCTGATTTATACGGGTTTTTCAAACAGAATCCTGAGCGTGGCTACAACCTGATAGGTTTTTTTGATGATGACCCCGAAATGGTAAATGATAAACACCTTTATTTGGGTGGTACCGATGATTGTATCAGTTATGTGTTGAATAACAAAGTAGACGAGATTTTTTGTACCCTGCCCAATTCAGAAGCATCTACAATTGAGCGGTTAATGCTCGATGCCGATAAAAACCTGATCCGGTTTAAGTTTATTCCAGAGTATTATGATTACGCAAAAAAACCAACTTTTATTCAAAGTTTCGGGCACATCCCGGTTATATCTGTAAGGCCCGAGCCATTGGAAAATATGCTCAACCGGTTTATAAAACGACTGTTTGATGTGTTGTTTTCGCTGTTTATTATCCTTTTCGTGTTCAGCTGGCTTTTTCCAATTCTGGCTATTCTCATTAAACTTGAATCAAGAGGCCCCGTGTTTTTTGTTCAGGAACGTTCAGGAAGGGATAATAAACCATTTAAGTGTTACAAGTTCCGTAGTATGCGGGTAAATAAGGACTCTGATAAGAAGCAAGCAACCAGGGGCGACTCCCGTATTACCAAAACAGGAGCCTTTATCCGCAAAACAAGCCTTGATGAGCTTCCTCAGTTTTTCAACGTAATACTGGGCAACATGTCTGTAGTGGGGCCAAGGCCGCACATGATTAGCCATACACAGCAATATTCGCAGCTTATTGATACATTTATGGTGAGGCACTTTTTAAAGCCAGGAATTACGGGCTGGGCTCAAATAAATGGCTTAAGGGGCGAAACCCAAACAACCCAGGCTATGCTTGAACGTGTTGAGGCCGATGTTTGGTACCTGGAGAATTGGTCGTTCCTGTTGGATATGAAGATCGTTTTCCTGACGTTTTGGAATGCTTTAAGAGGAGAGAAGAACGCTTTTTAAGATGGCTGAGTTTCGCGATCAGTTAAACCGCGTAATTAATCTGAATGCCATACCAAAACGTATAGTTTCTGTAGTACCCTCTCAAACAGAGCTTTTGTTTTATTGGGGGTTGGATGCCGAAATTGTTGGTATTACCAAATTCTGTATTCACCCGAAAGAAAAAGCTAAAGCAATAACCAAAGTAGGTGGCACCAAGCAGCTAAACGTCAATCTGATAAAATCACTGAATCCCGACTTAATCATTGCAAACAAAGAAGAGAACGAGCGCGGCCAGATTGAAGCGCTGATGGATGTTTGCCCTGTTTGGATAAGCGATATATATGACTTGGAAACTGCCTTCGGCATGATCCGGGGTGTTGGCGATATTGTTGGTAAGAGACGCGAGGCTGACACTTTGAATCTCGAAATCAGGCATCGTTTTGATACCTATATTTTTCCTCCTTTGAATATTACGGTAGCGTACTTTATATGGAAAAATCCGTATATGGTTGCAGGCCGGCAAACGTATATCGATAGCTTGCTGCAAAGATGCGGCTTTACCAATGTTTTTGTATCAGAGCGATACCCTGAAGTATCTTCGGATGAGTTGGTTGCCGCAAATCCCGATGTGCTATTTTTATCGTCCGAGCCGTATCCGTTTAAGCAAAAACATATCGATGAATTTAAACAACTGCTGCCAAAAGCCAAAGTTGTTTTGGTTGATGGTGAGATGTTTTCATGGTATGGGAGCAGGTTATTGCAGGTGCCGGAGTATTTAAAAGAATTGCTGAGCGAAGTTGGTTTGCTCTTTCAGTAATTGTTATTGTATCACCTTCACACATTAACCGGCTGATTTACCTACCTGGTTTTATAAAGTTTTTTTGACAATAGGCTCCCTAAAAAATATAAAATGAGGGCTGCAATAATCCCTCACTTTTAAAAGCATCCGATTACACTGTAATAAGCTTCTTACAAACAGGATACCGGTTTTTATCAGATTTCTTCGATATTTGATTGCAGCGGTGCCAGGCCGCTGTTTAAACCAATTTTTATCTACACTATAAAACAAGTAAACCTAACATCATGGAAAACTCTCGCCGTACATTTATAAGGCAGGCAGCGATAGCCGGGGCAGGTGTATTGATTACTAAAAATGCATGGAGCGCCAAAAGCTACAAACGCATTATTGGCGCCAATGACCGCGTTCGGGTTGGTGTTGTCGGCTTTTCCGACAGGCACAAAAGCTCGCACATTCCAAGCTTTATGAACCATTGTAAAGAACTTAACTTTGAAGTAGTTGGTGTATCCGATATCTGGAAAAACCGGCGGGAGGAGGGGGCTGCTACCTGGAAAGAAAAAATGCAGCACGATGTAAAGGCATATCGCAATAACGAGGAATTGTACGATAGCAAAACTGTCGACGCGGTATTTATCAGCACTGCCGATTTTCAGCATGCCCGCCATGCTATTGAGGCAGTAAAAGCCGGCTGTGATGCCTATGTTGAAAAGCCTTTTGCCGAAACTATGGAGGATAACCGTGCCGCACTAAAGGCCATTAAGGAATCTGGAAAAATAGTGCAGATAGGATCGCAGCGCCGGAGCGGAGATAACTACCACGCTGCCAATGATTTTATCCGCTCGGGTAAGTTTGGCCCCATTACTATGGTAGAACTTACCTGGAACGTTAACCAGCCAGGCCGCTGGCGGCGGCCCGAATTGCTGAGTAAGTTAAAAGAGGAAGATACCGATTGGAAACGTTTCATTATGAACCGGCCATACGAGGCCTTCGACCCACGCAAATATTTAGAATATCGTTTGTTTTGGCCATATTCATCTGGCTTACCGGGCCAGTGGATGAGCCACCAGATTGATACCGTACATTGGTTTACGGGGCTAAAACATCCGCGTAGCGTTGTTGCCAACGGAGGCATTTATATGTGGAAGGATGGCCGCCGCAATTGGGATACTATTTTGGCTGCCTTTGATTATGGCCCGTTAGATGATCCGTCAACCGGTTTCCAGGTAACCTTTGGCTCGCGCATGCACAACGGGGATGAACACCCCGCCGAGATATACTACTCCAACGGAGGCGAACTGAACCTGATTACCAATAAGGTATCGCCAAATGGCGGGCTTACAGAAAAAATGGCCGCCGCCATGGGCATGAAAGCCAACCTGCTGTCAGAAATCAGCCTGGCAAATACGCAGCAGGTTGTGGCATCGGCCAACACCGGCGGCGATGTGCTTACCTCAAACCATGTACGCAACTGGATGGAATGCGTGCGTAGCCGTAAGCAGCCCAATGCGCCGGTTGAAGCGGGGTACAGTCATTCTATAGCTAATATCATGACCAATGCGGCCGTACATACCGGTTTTAAGGCCACATTTGATGAAAGCACCCAGGAGGTAATGGCAAATGGTAAGATTTTTAAATATTGATAGGCAATTACCATGAACAGCTTCAAAAAAACAAGTTTAATTATAGCCTCAATAGCTTTTGCCGCAAGTGCGGTGGCCCAAAAGAGCGAGCAGGTAAAGGTTGTAGCGTCGAAAAAGGAGCACAAAGTAGATGTGTTTATCGGCGGCAAGCCGTTTACAAGTTTCCTGTACCCTGACAGCCTCGAAAAACCGGTACTGTATCCCTTGCGTACAGCTAATGGCATAGTTGTAACCCGTGGCTTTCCGCTTGATCCTAAACCCGGCGACCCAACGGATCATCCGCATCATATTGGCCTTTGGTTTAATTTCGAAAACCTGAACGGACTTGATTTTTGGAATAACTCGTACGCCATCCATAAAGACAAAAAGAATTTGTATGGCTGGATTCGTACCGACAAGGTGTTGGAAACCAAAAGCGGCGCAACCGGCGTATTGACATATCGTGCAAACTGGACAAACCAGCAAAAAGACGTCATTTTAGAAGAAATCACCCGGTTTGAATTTAGCGGAACAGGTAACCAGCGGATAATCGATCGTAGTACAACCTTAAAGGCTATAGTCGATGCAACTTTTACAGATGCCAAAGATGGGCTGCTTGGCCTGCGCCTGGCACATAACCTGCAAATGCCAGCCACTGGAGACCAAAAATTTACCGACGACAAAGGCAACGTAACCATAGTGAAAGCCGGTACTGATAAAGTGGCCAACGGCAATTACCTAACCAGTGTTGGTAAAACCGGGAACGATGCCTGGAGTTCTCGCGGCGTATGGTGCAAAGTTTACGGTACAATGGGTGCCGACTCGGTATGTATTGCTATTATAGATCATCCTCAAAACCCTAATTATCCAACTTTTTGGCATGCCAGGGGTTATGGATTGTTCGCAGCTAACCCTTTAGGTGAGAAGATTTTTACTAACGGAAAGTCGGCAAAGAATTTGCATTTGAATAAAGGGGAGTCTGTAACTTTTAGGTATAGGATTGTGATTGATAATGGCGGACGAACTATCAGTAGCTCGGAGTTAAATAAAATAGCGCGTGAATTTAGTAACGAATAACTGCCGTATTTGATTTGAATTAATCAATTATATATGAGTATAAATTGACAGGAGAAAAAGGCCGGAAATTGCTTTTTTATGCTTATTGATATGGTTAAGTGGTATTTCTTAAAAAAGACATGCACAAAGCCTTTGCTTGCGTTTGGAAATAGTCGCGTCAGTTCCTCGATGCATCTTCGATCGCCTCCGCGACTTCGATAATTGCGCGCCTGACGTCATCAATATGTTCCATTATCTGGAAAAAGCCATGCAGCTTACATTCAGGCGGAATGATAATAGGAAAAAGAGTAAGAATATTTTAATATAAACCGGTATAGAATGTTAAATATTAGTTTTTTAAATAATCGTTATTAGTCAATAAAAGTTTTCACAACTGTCCAATTTTTCTCATTTTTGATAGCAATGTGAGTAATTGCTTACTTATATTAGTCAGCTCATATAATTCAGCCAATTATAATCTACCTTGATCTCTGTCAAACTTGTTAAAATGAAAATGTTTATTGTTAATGTATTGCTGTTGCTCGTCGGCTTAAGCCCAACATCGGCGCAGCAACTCGACCCAGGGATATCACGGTTAAAAAATTACATTGATCAAAAAACAGTTTATGATGCCCGCAAGCAGCAAAAGATAGTTGAACTACAGGCACAGCTTGATAAAGCGGCCCCGCTCGATCTGAATCTGCGGTTTGATATTTACTCCAAGCTATGCGATGAGTATAAAAGCTTTAACTACGGCAAGGCTTTTAACTATGCGCACCAGTTACAGCAAGTGGGTACAGTAATCAATGATCCTGCAAAAATTGCGTACGCCAAGGTAAAAATGGGATTTATTTTACTATCGTCGGGCATGTTTAAGGAAACTTTCGATACGCTCAGGTCTGTAAAATTGATAGGGCTATCACAGCAGGGTAAAGAAGAATATTACCTGCTTACGGCCCGTACTTATTATGATCTTGCAGATTTTGACCTGGATAGTTTTTACACCAATATTTACACCAGTAAGGGCAACCTGTATATTGATTCGGCTACACGGCTGTGCGATCATAATTCGTTTGAATATATTTATTACAACGGTTTAAAGTGCATTAAATTGGGCGAGTTTAAAAAAGCTGTGCAAAATCTGCGTTCGCTGATTGATCATCATCGCCTGTCCGATCATCAGTATGCGGTAACAACGTCTACGCTCAGTGATATTTACATTCAGCACAATAAGCCCGATAGTGCCGCAGCGTTGTTGATAGGTGCGGCCATTGCCGATATAAAATCATCAACTAAAGAAGCGGCTGCGATGCTTAATCTGGCCCAATTGTTGAATAAGCGCGGCAATACCGACGATGCCTACCTGTTTATTAAACAGGCCATGGATGATGCCGTTTATTATGGCGCACGTCAGCGCAAGGTACAGGTGAGTGCTATTTTACCTGTTATTGCAAGCGCACGTATCGTTTCCGAACAGGGACAGAAACGGGCATTTATGTTCTATTCGCTGTTGTTAACGCTGTTTGCTGTAGTGATAGTTGTTTTCATTGTGATTATATCCAAGCAATTGAAACGGATAAAAGCGGCAGACAAACTGGTGGTAGAGGCCAATGCCAATTTGCGGCACACCATAGTAAAACTGAACGAAGCAGAAAAAATTAAGGAAGAATACATCGGATATTATCTTAATATCATATCCGACTATATGAAAAAGCTGGAGCGCTTCAAAAATTCCATCGAACAAAGGCTTTCCACACGTAAATTCGATGATATTAAAGTGCTCATCAGCAATATCGATCTTAAAAAAGAGCGCGAGGAGCTATTTAGTAATTTCGATAAGGCTTTTCTAAAGCTATTTCCCAATTTCGTAACAGAATTTAATAACCTTTTCCCGCCCGAATATCAAACCTATTTGCTGCCCGATCAGCTTTTAAATACAGATTTGCGGATATTTGCTCTGGTACGCCTGGGCATAAGCGATACCGATAAGATTGCCCGTATCCTGGAGTACTCGCTTAATACCATTTACAACTACCGCACCCGCATCAAAAATAAATCATATGATCCCGATGGTTTCGAAGCACGCATCATGACTATTAACGCGGTGTAAGTATTTTTACGCTTTATATAGTTATATCTAATTTATATTTTCAGCTCCTTATTTTTTATAAATGCAATTGACTGTCAATTGTTTGTATTTATATTTTCTCAATAAGCGTTTATATTCGGCTCCTGTGTATTGATTTGCCCGCAAATACTCCCTCCCTTTGGATGAGCGGCCTGACAATGGTTTGAACCTCAAATGCCGGCCGCTTATACCAATTTCATGAACATGCCTAACAATACAAAGTATTCTGCTAAGGAACTGTGCGCACCTGATCTCGCAATGCAGATTTCCGGCTCAGCGGTATGCGGCTATATTGCCTGCCTGTCGCCAGTATAATAAAATAAATCATGAGCACCCATTGAGAACAAACCTAAAATTCAAACATTATGTATAAAAAACAACTACTCAAAAAACTGCTTATCAGCCCTTTGTTGATGTTGCTTTGTGTTGCCGCAATGGCGCAAGGCACATCGGTAAAAGGTAAAGTAACAGACGAAAGGGGGCTGGCGCTCCCCGGTGTTTCTATTACCGTTAAAGGCGCTACGCGGGGTGCCATTACCGATGCTGAAGGTAACTACACCATAATGGCGGGCAGCCGCGATGTGCTGGTATTCGCTATAATAGGATACGGCAGGCTGGAGGAAATGGTTGGCAGCAGAAACAATATCAGTATACAGCTTTCGCCAGATCAGCACAGCCTTAATGAAGTAGTGGTAGTGGGTTATGGCACCCAGCGCCGCAAAGACCTAACGGGCTCTGTTGGGTCGGTAAAGGGTGATGTATTCAAAAATCAGCCAGTCACCAATCCAACCGATGCGCTGCAGGGCCGTATAGCCGGTGTGGATATTATTAAAAATTCAGGTGCGCCCGATGCTACGCCCAGCATTGTCATCCGCGGTTTAGCATCGCTTAATCAGCCTGTACCGCTTTATATTGTTGATGGAGTGCGTGTGCCCGATGGCAATAACATCAACGTGCAGGATATTGCTACCATTGATGTACTTAAAGATGCCAGTTCGGCTGCAATCTATGGCGCGGCGGCAGCTGGCGGTGTTATTGTTATCACCACCAAAAAAGGCTCACCTGGTAAACCAACAGTTAATTTTGCCGCACGCTATGGCATAACCAAACCCAAGCTTATTCACCAGTTGGATAAAAACAATTTCATCAGGCTGGAAAACATCATCAACCCAACTTATTTTCAAACTGCCGCAGGCGCACCTAAACCCGGCATTGATACACTGGCCAATACAAATTGGGTAAAGGCATTGTATGATAACGCTTACGAGCAAAACTATAATGCATCGGTAGCGGGTTCGGCGCCTGTAATAAATTACCTGGTATCGGGATTTTATAATGATCAAAAAGGCATCTACATTAAAAATTCATCGCGCATTGGCGGGATACGTGTAAATACCGACCTGAAACTTTCCAGCTGGCTGAAGATAGGCGAGCAACTGGCCTTATCGCAACGAAGTACGTTGCCGCCTGTGGGTACCGAGGCTCAGTTACATAACGCGCCATTCCGTACATTGCCCGTGATACCGGTTAGGGACCGTTTCGGTAATTTTGGCACCGTGCCGCAAGGTTATGGTCAGCTATCCCAATTCGGCGGGCCAAATCCGGCGGGTAGTGCGTTTTATGCTACTGCCAACAACCAAAAAAACAATATTCAATCTAACATATACGCCGAGATTACCCTGCCGTATGGATTTAGCATCAGGAGTAATTTTAGCTATAATTACTACCTGGAAAACCAGGATTATTTTCAGGATGCTTTTATCATCGGGAAAACCAGTGCATCAACCAATTCGCTTACCAAATACTTTATCCAAAGCACTCAATACCTTAATAGCGATGTGTTGAGCTGGAATAAAAGCTACGGTAAGCACAATCTGAGCGCAGTGATAGGGTACGAAGAAATCGACGGTAAGTACAACGCTGTTAACGCCGCCGAAACATCGGTTGGTTTACCGGGTTATTCGTTCATCCAAACATCGGGCTCAAATCTGGCCATTTCGGGTAAAACTGATAATAACAACCTTGTCCGCTCGCAATTTGCCCGTTTAAACTATAACTTCAACAGCCGCTATTATTTGTCCGGCTCTATCCGCCAGGATGCCAACTATACCGTGTTTGGCCCGGATAAGCAAAAAGGTCATTTTGCTGCGGCTTCGGCAGGCTGGAACATCAGCGAAGAGGGATTTTTTAAGCCATTGCTACCAGTGATCAACAATCTGAAACTACGTGGCAGCTACGGCGAGTTGGGTAACAGCACCATCCGGGCTTATTTGTATGCATCGTCTTACAGCCAGTTCCAGGCTACAAATGGTATAGCCTCGGGCGCACAAAACTTCTCGCAGGGCGGTCCGCTGATTATTGCCAACTCGGTGAACGCTATCCCTAATTCCGATTTGCATTGGGAAACTATCCGCGAGGCCAACATTGGCCTGGATGGCGAGGCGTTGGGCGGCAAGATATATTACTCTATTGAGTATTATAACAAGAATACCAATGACATGTTATACAACATTAACCTGCCATTGAGCACGGGCTTTACGGAATCTTATATTGCCAATGTAGGCAAGGTGAACAATAAAGGGTGGGATATTTTACTGGGCTACCGCAATAACAGCGGCAAGTTTGGGTACGATATCAGCGTGACCGGTGGCTTCAATAAAAACAAAGTAGTTAGCCTGGGGGGCCTGGCAACAGACGCTATTTATGACGGCATTAACTACTATAGCGTAGGCGATGCCGGCTTTAACATGATGCCCAACCAAAACCTTACCATCACCAAAGCTGGTTTGCCGTTCGGTTCGTTCTACGGCTATAGGGTATTGGGCATGTTTACAACAGATGCACAAGCTGCGGCCAGTGCACAGGGCAGCACAGCACATGCCGGCGACCTGAACTACGAAGACCTGAACCATGACGGCAAGATCACTACTGATGACCGCCAGGTGTTAGGAAACCCTAACCCGAAACTGGTTTACGGTATCAGCGCTAAATTTAATTACAAAGGTTTTGATCTGGCGCTATTGTTTAATGGTGTACAGGGTGTAGATTTGTTTAACGGTGTGAAAGCTTATCAGCAGTTTCCGTTTGCAGATGGTAACACCACCAGCCAGGTATTTAATGATTCGTTCCTGGGATCGAACGGGTTAACTAACCAGCCGCGGCTGGGTGTTAAGAACGCCAACGGCAGCTTTACACTTGATCCTAACAAAAACTACCAGACTGTAAGCAGCTATTTTGTTGAGAATGGCAGCTACCTGAAGCTTAAGAACGCGCAACTGGGCTACACTTTCAGCAATAACGTATTAAGCAGGTTAAAGATTAAAAGCGCGAGGCTGTTTATTATGGGTAATAACCTGTTCACCATTACCAAATACAGCGGCCTTGATCCGGAATTGGGCTATGCAGCCTCAACGCTGGGCTACTCGGGCGCTACCACACGTGGCGTAGATGCGGTATCGCAGTATCCGCAAACCCGTATCTATTCAATAGGCCTTGATGTTAATTTTTAATTGAAGAGTCATGACAAAGAAAATATATCTATCCATATTACTGGCAGCGGCCCTTACAGCCGGCTGCAAAAAGGCGCCGCTTAATGCAAGCGACCCAGCAAAATATTCAACAAGTAATTACCCGCTATCTGTTAACGATCTGCAGAGTATCCTGGCCGCTAGCTATTCAAACCTGCGCGATCAGAACCTGTTCGGTTTCAACCTGCTGCCAAAGGCGCTTTCGAACGCTACGCACACAGCCAATTCGGCCTATAACGGCGATGCCGGCTGGAACGAGATGGCCAATACCAACCTAAGCGTTACCAACTCGTATTCTACAGGCGCTTACACCTCGCTTTTTACCGGGGTTAAGAATTGTAATGTTACCCTGGCCGGCGCCGATCTGCTGGCCAAAAAAGCCCTTTCGGCCAATGATCAGCAAAACGTTGCCTACATCCGCGGGCAGGCTTACTTTATGCGGGCATTTTACTATATGTGGCTGGAGTGCCTTTTTGGCGAAAGCTATGTTAGCCCGGGCGCAGGTGGCGATAAAATGGGTGTACCCATCTATAACGGTATCCCTGGTAGCCTGGCCGAAACACAAGTGGCGCGCTCCACTGCCCGTGCCGTATGGGATTTTATAGAAAGCGACCTAAAACAGGCCGCCACGCTATTAAAAGGCAAAACCTGGACCGGAGTTGATGTTGGCCGACCTACCGAATGGGCTGCAAAAGGTTTGTTGGGTAAGGCATACGTATACACGCAGGATTGGGCAAACGCCAAAACCACACTCAAAGATGTGATACAAAACAGCGGCAAAACCCTGATGCCTTTTGCCAAATATGCCGATGCTTTTGATGGCAACCCGGTGAATGAATTTAACGAAGAATCGTTATTTGAACTGAACGTTGATCCCGATGGCAAGGGTAATGATTATGGTATTTACGGCGGCAAAGCAGCTAATGCCACTACCATTAACGGCCTGATATGGCCTGCCTGGGCTCTGGGTGATGATGGTACCGAAGGTGCCGCGCAACCAATGGGTTATGGCAACGAGATTGTTCATGATCGTAACATTCCGCGTTTTGGTTTTAGCATCGGTTATTATAACCTGGTTAATAATCCGGCGTTTGATAACTCAAAACCGGCAAGTTACAACAACCCTAAGCAGATCATGAATCCGGCTTACCGTACGCTGGCCCTGGCTGTGCGCACCGGCAAAACTGCCGACCCACGATTGTTTGTGAACACCGTAGAGCCATGGATAGACCAGGTAAAACCAAATGGTGTTACTGTTTACCCGGCTTCTAAACCTAACTTTTATGCCGGGCAGGTAAATACTTATGGTTTTAGTTTCCGCAAGTACTCGCCGGTGAATTATAATGTTAATAGTCCGTCGCAACTGGGTAACGCCAGTGCCAGTGGCCCAGCCGATGCCTGGAATATTTACCTGTTGCGCATGGCCGATGTTTACCTGCTATATGCCGAAGCCTGCAAAAACGGCGGAGACAACGCTAACGCGCTGGAGTATCTGAACAAGGTAAAACGCCGCGCTTACAATTATCCAATCAATGCCGCATCGCCGGTAGATTATGCATCGCTTACCGCAACCACCGCCGCCATTGGCGACCCGGTATTGGGTAATAACCCGCTGTACTACGAGCGTTTTGCCGAATTATTTAACGAGGGCTACTGGTGGTTTGATGTTTGCCGCTGGCGTATAGGTAAATCGGAAGCAACTTATTATGGTACTGCGCTTAACCTGAACAGTGCTATAAAATGGGACGATAATAAATCGTACACATGGCCAATTCCGCTGGCCGAGATCAACAGCAACAGTAAAATCAAGCAAAATCCGGGTTATTAATAATTAATTTGTTTGCAGGGGTGTTGGGTTTAAGGCCTTGCACCCCTTATGTAAAAAACTATTTCTGCAGAAACTTTAAGGGATGCATATTAAAGCGATATTTATAAACCGCGGCTTACAGGCCGCATTTGTTTTGCTGATGCAAAGCCAGTGTTCCTGCGCGCCGGATTTGGTCGGGAACCTGCCGGGTTTCAGGCCGCAGTACCCGCACGAGTACAATTTTCAGTGGGATAATTGATGATATGATCTGCTGATCACTAAATAAGAAGTAATGAAAAGAATATTTATTTGTATACCCTGCCTGTTGCTGATACAGCATATTGCCTTTGCTCAGGCAGGCAAATCGGCCGATGCCGCTATGGAAAAAGTGAAATTGCATGTGCTGATGGACAGCGACGGGAGCCCGGCATACAATGTGACTTATGACAACAAGCAATTCATCAAAACATCACATCTGGGTTTCGAACTGGCTGATGACAGTACTTTCTACAAGAATTTTAAATGGCTGGGCAGCGATACCAAACAGGTAGACGAAACATGGTCGCCGGTTTGGGGAGAGGTAAATACGATACGTAACCACTATCAGCAACTCACGGTACACCTGCAGCAGCAGGGTGGGCAGCAGCGCTTGCTGGATATTATTTTTAGGGTATTTGCAGATGGGGTAGGGTTTAGGTATGAATTTCCGCAACAGCCCAACCTCGGTTATTTTATTATTACCAAAGAACGTACAGAATTTGCATTAGCCGGCGATGATAAAGCGTTTTGGATACCCGGCGACTACGACAGCAATGAATACGTGTATACCACATCAAAGATCAGCCAGATTGATAACAGCCAGATTGTTAAAAATGCTACTGATATTGCCGTGCGTGTGGCCCCGGATGCCAAAGCAGTGCAAACGCCGTTAATGCTGAAGAGCGATAATGGCCTTTACATCAATATTCATGAAGCGGGGCTGATGAACTACAGCGCTATGCAATTGCATGTGGATAATGATACTTATAAGCTTACATCGGCATTGGTGCCCGACGCAATGGGTAACAAAGCTTATTTAAAAGCGCCGGATCATACGCCATGGCGCACCATCATTGTGAGTGATAAGGCGACGGATATCCTCTCGTCCAAACTGATCCTAAATCTTAATGAGCCATCGCGCATTGCAAATACATCATGGATAAAGCCCATGAAATTTGTTGGCGTATGGTGGGAAATGCAAACAGGTAAAAGTACATGGAGCTACGCCAAAAGTGCCGATGATAAAGATGCTGCCGGTAAATTGATTGCCAGTGAGCAACATGGCGCAAATACCGCCAACGTAAAACGTTTTATTGATTTTGCAGCTCAGAACGGTATTCAGGGGGTATTGGTTGAGGGTTGGAATGTGGGCTGGGAAGATTGGTTTGGCAACTGGAAAGAAGATGTTTTTGATTTTGTAACCCCGTATCCCGATTTTGACGTGGCGGGTATTCAGGCTTACGCAAAAGCAAAGGGTGTGCAGATGATTATGCATAATGAAACATCGGGCTCGGCTACCAATTATGAGCGCCGGATGGATACCGCATTTAGGTTCATGAACAAATTTGGTTACCCGGCAGTAAAAACGGGGTATGTTGGCCGTATAATTCCACGCGGCGAACATCATGACGGGCAATGGATGGTGCAGCACTACGCGCGTGTAGTACAAAAAGCAGCAGATCATCAGGTAATGGTTGATGCGCACGAACCCATGCGCCCGACAGGTTTGCAGCGCACCTATCCCAACTGGATGGCCAGCGAGGCCGGCAGGGGTAACGAGTATAATGCCTTTAGTACCGGCAACCCGCCCGAACATGAAACTATTATGCCTTTTACCAGGCTAATGGGCGGCCCTATGGATTATACACCGGGTATTTTCAAGTTAAAGAATTACACTGCCAACCCCGAAAGGCAGGTACATACCACACTGGCCAAACAATTGGCGCTTTACGTAACCATGTACAGTCCGCTGCAAATGGCGGCCGACCTGCCCGAAAACTACCAGGCACATATGGACGCTTTCCAGTTTATTAAAGATGTAGCGGTAGACTGGGATGATACCCGGATACTGGAAGCCGAGCCCGGCGATTATATTAGCATAGCCCGCAAAGCCAAGGGAACCGGCGATTGGTTTATAGGAGCAATAACTGATGAACATGCCCGCAACACCACACTATCGTTAAACTTTTTGGATAAAGACCGCAGTTATGAATGCACCATTTACGCCGATGCTGCCAATACCGACTGGAAAAACAACCCTGAGGCCTATCAGATAAAAAAGATCAAAGTTACATCATTAACAAACCTTGATCTTAAACTGGCGCCCGGCGGCGGTGCGGCTGTTAGCATAAAACCTGTAAATAGATAATATTGGCGCTGCTGAATTGTGATAGACCGGTAATGAAGAATGGTGATAATAAAACAACATGGGTATAAAAAATGCTGGCCTGGATTTGAATTTTCAAAAGTAAAAGAAAATCACCTAAAACGAACGCTTTTTCCGACGACGATACTATGTGGTTTCCGATAAATAGGGCTTGATAAAACCGTCTGTATAATTATCCCTTACCGCGAAATAAGTTATCCGATGTTATTTTCCCATCGTTTCTTTGGTTAGTTCTCCCGGCTTTAACTGGTTTAAATCCCACAACTTTGCCCAATGAATTTCGTTCGCATAGAACACGGGATTATTAATTGAAAATTTTTTTTCGGCATTTAAGATTTGGATTTTTTCGCGTGTGCCGGCACTCATATTCGGGCCGCTCGAAACATCAAGAAGCAGCACATAGCCGTACCCTTGTTTGTGGGCCCAGTTTTTGGCATGAAGATGATCTAACTGCCGGGATCCGCTTGCCGGGATCTTAAGGCCAGCCTTTTTCCATGCATTTCGATACCCATTGAAATGAGGCCTTACCCAAATATGACTTTCGATATCTGTATACCTTGACAAAACAGTATTATGAATTTTTATAAGGCGGACGGCGTCATGGATATTTACTCCGGCTATTGGCACCCATTCTCCAATTTTATCTAAAAGGATATCCCGGTTGTACACCGCTACAGGAAAAAAGTCGTCTTGGATCAAGTCTGTTATTTTCTCCTCGTGCGACCGGATCGGTTCTTCAAATAAGGTATCATCCACGAAATAAATATATGAAAATCCTGCTGGATTAATGAAGTAAGAAGTAAGTAAGCGAGGGAGCAAATCAAAGCTTCTGCTTTTATCGCTAATAGCAAAATTGCCATAGCCGCTTAATTGTAATTTGAATATTTGATTTATACCCAATTTATCTCACGAGTAAAGCTAAGAAAGTACGAGAGGTACAACTAATGCAACTTGTATGTCTTAAACCTCATTTAAGTAATATCTTAAGCAAATATTACATCTTAATCACAACTTGAGTAACCGAAGGTTTCATTATATTTGCAATTCAGGGCTTCAGATAAAACGCCGCTCCCTAAAATAATACAAGCTTATATTTATGTTACAATCAGTTACTGCAAGGGGTAAGGTATCTTCTTTTTTCTCGGTTTTAAAACAAGCTATAAAGGGGCAGGAAGTTGATTTGACCTCCATCAACATAAAAAGGGCAATTGTTTTATTGGCTATTCCCATGATGCTGGAAATGGCCATGGAATCAGTTTTTGCGCTGGTGGACCTTTATTTTGTAGGTCATTTAAAAAACAGCAGTCACGCTATTCAAACAGTGGGTTTAACCGAATCTGTTTTAACCGTAATATATTCATTGGCCATAGGTTTAAGTATGGCTGCAACAGCAGTTGTTGCCCGCCGCATTGGCGAAAAAAATCCTGAAGCTGCCTCAAAAGCCGGGATGCAAACCATCGTCATAGCCGTACTTATTAACCTGGGGATAAGTATTTTTGGATTTTTACATGCCCGGGGCCTGCTTTTGATTATGGGTGCTTCGGCAGAAACAGCAGATCATGGTACTGCATTCGTCCGCATTATGATGGGAGGGAGCATTATCATTGTGTTGTTGTTTTTAATAAATGGTATTTTCAGAGGGGCCGGTAATGCCGCCATTGCTATGCGTAGTTTATGGATTGCCAATATTGCAAACATTATTTTGTGCCCTATTTTTATCAGGGGCCTTGGGCCAATCCCGGCCTTTGGATTAACGGGAGCGGCTATTGCCACAAGCATTGGCCGCGGTTTGGGCGTTACTTATCAGGTTTACAATTTATTTAATGGCAAAAATGCTTTAAAAATCCGCATAAGCTATTTTATACCCCACTGGCAACAGATTAAAGCGATCATCAAAATTGCTGCGCCGGGTATTTTGCAATTTGTAGTAGCCAGCTGTAGCTGGATATTTTTAGCGCAATTGGTTGCAACAACAGGGGGCGATCATGGTTCTGCAGGTTATCAAACATCGCTCCGGTTAATGATGTTTTTCCTGCTGCCGGCCTGGGGTTTGAGCAATGCGGCAGCAACGTTGGTTGGTCAAAATTTAGGGGCCGGACATCTGGAGAGGGCAGAACAATCTGTATTTCAAACTATAAAATATACTGTTGTATTTTTAGGTATTGTGAGCATACTGTTTTTAACCTGCGGACATTTGTTTGCTTCATTTTTTACAGACGATGAGGAAGTTAAAAAGATTGCCACCCAGTCGTTACAAATTTTAAGCGGTGGCTTTATTATCTATGGTGTTGGTATGGTTTTAACCAGCGCGTTTAATGGCGCCGGCGATACCTGGACACCAACTAAAATTAACGTTTTTACATTTTGGTTATTCCAAATTCCTTTCGCTTATTTATTGGCCAGGTATTTTGCAATGGGGCCAACGGGCGTTTTTGTAACCATCCCCATTTCCGAAATAGGATTGACCATAGCTGCTTACATATTGTTTAAGCGCGGGAAATGGAAGAAAACGATGGTTTAAGGTGTAATTCTTTATCGCCGATCAAATAATTTGAAGTTTATGGGCGAATTTATTCGAATCTATGTTTGAGGTATGGCATGCCAGATTGTATTATGAGGCATGACTTTTCTATTTCAGTAAATATTCCAAATCTTGCATAGTCAGATTTTTTACAAAGCCATCTTCTCCGCCAATCAGGCTGTCTGAAAGGTGTTTTTTTCTTTGCTGCAAATGAAGGATCTTTTCTTCTATAGTATCCCGGCAAATCATCTTGTATGCAAATACTTTTTTAGTTTGGCCAATTCGGTGGGTTCGGTCTATGGCCTGTTGTTGTACGGCAGTATTCCACCAGGGGTCAAACAGAAACACATAATCAGCCGCAGTTAAATTAAGCCCCATGTTGCCAGCCATCAGGCTGATTAGGAAAATGTTAGTCGTATTTCCTTCCTCCTGGAAGCAATTCACCATGTCCATACGCTGCTTTGGGGGTGTCTGCCCGTCAAAGTGGAAAAAATCCAGGTGCCGTTTTTCTAACTGTTTCGCTATCAAAAGCAACATTTTGCTAAACTGAGAAAACACAAGCACTTTATGCCCTTTCAGGTTATTAAGCAATTCATCTATCAGTACCTCTGTTTTAACCGAATCTTCACAGAAAAAGTCTTCATTCGGCAGTAATAGCGGCGAATTACAAACCTGTCTCAGCCGCATAATGCCCTGGATGATGGATAATTTGCTCCGTTCAAAACCATCCCTGGCAATTTCCAGGAAAATAGAACTCCTGATCTGGCCAAGTACCTCATCATATTGATCCCTTTGCTGAATGCCCATATCACACCATAACACCATCTCTGTTTTCATCGGCAAATCGGGAGCAACCTGCTCTTTGGTGCGCCTTAAGATAAAAGGAGCAGTCAGTTTTTGCAGCAATTTAATTTTCGCCGGGTCATGATCGCTATCTATCGGGTCTGCATACGTTCGTTTAAAAAATTCGTGGCTGCCAAACATTCCAGGCACCACAAAACTTAGTTGAGAGTATAAGTCAAGTGTATTATTCATTATCGGCGTTCCGCTCAAGGCCACCCTTGTTATTGCACGGATGCGGTTAACAGCGCGTGTAATTAATGTGTAAGGGTTTTTAATCTGATGACTTTCATCTACTACCGCCACACAAAACGGGATGTTTTCAAAAATGTCAATGTCTGAACGAAGGGTTCCCAGGCTGGTGATAACAATGTCATAATCTTCTTTTTGCAGATAATTCGCATTTCGTCCATTTCCATGAAACAAAAGAAGGCGAAGGCCGGGTGCAAATTTTTTAAACTCCTGCTGCCAATTGTACACCAGGGAAGCCGGACAAACCACCAGGTGCTTCATTCCCGGAAATTGCTCAAGCCGTTGGGCCAGGAAACAGATGGTCTGCAGCGTTTTGCCAAGTCCCATATCATCCGCAAGGCAAGCGCCGGCGCCAATGCGGGCCAGCAACACCAGCCACTCAAACCCCCTTTGCTGGTACGGACGCAGTTGCTCTGCGTGGATAATAGCCGGTAACTCAAAAACAAGCTCCTCGTTTGCCTGCCAGCGGTCCCAAAGGGCCCACCAATCGTTGGCCAATACCGGTTTTAATAGTTGGAAAGCCGGAGATTCATGCTGCTCCGTAACGGCTATCCAGCGTTCAACGCGTATTTCGTTGTCTTTTATTCTCCCATGCCGGAAGATGTTTCCATACTTATGTTGCCAGGCCTCGTCCAGTACACCCAAACTATTGTCGGACAGGAAAACGGTATGCTGGGCCGAAAGCAGGATTCTTTGAATCGTCAATAGCGGGACGGCTTCATCACCAAAAGTAACGCGCATAGCCAAACAAAGTTCATGCTCATGTGCTCCATTCCCAATTTCCATTTCCGTTTCGGCCTTATGTTCTGAAAAACGAAAATGCTTTAATAAGTCCATACCCGTAATACGGATTCCCAACTCCAGCATGTGGTGATAGGCTTTCAGGAACCAGTTTTTCTTCTTTGCATCTTCAAATGACAGAAAAAAATAACCCTGGGACTGTTTTTCAAAAGCAGGATGCAGCCCTTTAAGCAAATCTCGCAGGCCTTCTTCCGCTTCACGATCACGCTGAATAGCAAATGATTCACCATTTTTCAGAATCTCCGAATTTTCTCTGAAATTACCTTCCAGCAGAAAATCCTCGTAAAGCCATTGCGGGGTAAGCATCAGAAAGGTATCATTCAATTCATTGATCATAACCTGGCTTTCCGGCCTCGAACTGATATTATTGCTTCCTAAAAGATTATTCCTGTTTACCTTATAACTTTCCTCCAGCTTTGATAATACAGTTTTTCTAAAAACTATTTCATCACGACCCGCATCGGCCACCTGTTTACTGTTTAACCATTCCAGTGTTTGATAATCTTTGTAACCGAACAGGTGGTATATATCATCTTTTTTTAAAAGGAAATGAGTGCGGTCCAGTTCTTCCAGTGGAAAGGATAAATCGCCCAGCCTGATGATGGCGCCAATGCTTAAGCGCCCTGCCTTCCTCTTCAATTCAAAGTGGAAACCCGGCCGGATATTCTGAAACGTGCATGGCGATGTCCGTACGCCTCCCGATTCACTTTTAATTTTATGGTAGCATTTTGTTTTTTCCAGGAAGGGCATAAGTGTGGCTAAGCAGCCATGAATTTCCCTTATAAAGGCAGACTGAAAATACTGATCCAATAATTTCCCCGACTGTTTGGCGGCATGTACCGCATTCAGGCGGCTTTTTAATGCTGCAATTCCTGTTTTAGTAAAAACCTGTAAAATATCTTTTATTGCTTTCGGCTGCGATTGGAACCGGCGCTGTAACTCCGCATTGTGAAATTCAGAGACCTTATAGTCAATCGATTTGGCTGATTTAACAATTTCAAAAGACGCTAAAACTATACCGTCGGTTAATAATTTCTGGGGCGATAATAGAATCATTTCGGTTGGTAAATTTAAATAAAGCTATTTTATATGCAACCTGATATGCTTATTTTTCAATAAATAATTTATATTAGCCCTTAACATTAAACATTGTCGCAATTATTTATGCCTGAATTAGTAGAAGTTCTTGAGTTTTTAGATAACTCGGGAAGTGTAATGGTAAAGCGGGTTCCGGATAACGGGCCAACAGAAATTAAATGGGGCGCACAACTAACTGTACGCGAAACGCAGGAAGCAATATTTTTTAGGGACGGCCAGGTAGTAGATGTCTTTGCGGCGGGACGATACATGCTGGAAACGCGTAATTTTCCGGTGATCACTAAATGGGTTACAAGCTTTGCCTACGGGCCTGATTCGCCTTTTCGGGCCGAGGTTTATTTTACCAACAAAAAATTATTTACCAACCTGAAATGGGGCACACAAGAGCCAATTTTGTTTGCTGATCGCGATCTGAAAATGGTACGCTTACGTGCTTTTGGTAATTATACCATCCAGATATCCGACTCCCGCGTATTTGTAAACCAAATTGTAGGCACGATGGGCATGTACCAGGATGCTGATATAGCCGATTATCTAAAAAACATTATCGTATCAAAATTAACCGGGATACTTGGAAAGCAAGCGCAATCGGTTATGGATTTACCCTCAGCTTATGATACCATTAACGAAAATGTAAAAGCAGCGCTACAGCCCGACTTTCAGGATCTCGGTTTATCATTGCATAACTTTTACGTTGGTTCAATTTCTGTACCCGAAGAAGTTCAGGAGATGATTGATCAACGATCGGGCATGTCGGCCCTGGGTAATATGGATGAGTTTATGAAATACAAAATGGCCATGTCAATTCAGGATGCAGCAAAAAATCCCAACAATGTTGCCGGGCAAACTATAGGAGCCGGTTTAGGCTTAGGTATGGGTTTTATGATGCCGCAAATGGTGCAGCAAGCTATGCCCGTTAACGCTCCGCAAATTCAAAGCGACAATAAATCCGCTGTCGAAAGATTAAAAGATTTAAAGGGACTGTTAGATTTAGGAATAATAACCCCGGCGGAATTTGATCAAAAAAAAGCTCAACTAATTACACTTATTTAAAATACCGATTATGGATACTAAAGTACCTGCATTAACGCTTTTTGTTGATGCTGTAAAACTGGCTGGTAATAATCTTTTTGTTGATGCTATAAATAAGTTTTTAGATATAACACATTTATATGCCGACAGCGATCTGGCAGATGACGCTTTATTTAATGCCGGCTTATGTCATTTTCATCTCAATTCCTTTGCGGTTGCGACAAATATTTTCAGGTCAGTTATTAATGATTACCCTGCTGCAGATATTTACACTTATGGAAACTGTCGCGAGCACGGCAAAACGGCAGCCAAATGCCACTATGCCATCATTAATTGTTATTTGGGATTGGGGCAACCTGAAAATGCTATAACAGAACTGATGGAACTGAGTAAGTACCCTGATTCGTATATTGAATCCGAAATTGGTGAAAAGATAGCTTTTGTCGAGCTCGCAAAAAGAGCTGTAGATACCTATCAGAATTTAACATAAAATAAAAGACATGCAGTTACATACATGTACAGGATGCGGCGCCGAATTGAATGAATATGTTGATCAGTGCGAATATTGCGGAACCCATTACCATAGTAAGAAATTAAAGGACCTTAAAACAACTATTAAGGAGGCTGAGGACCTGCTAATACAAACCGATAAGCAATTAGATGAATTGAAGAAAAAAAATCCATCTATAATTCTTCGTAAGGAAGATGAAACGAGCGAAATGTATACAGCACGGGTTGAAAAAGGCAGAAGGTATGGACGTATACGATCATCACTTAATCCAATTTTTTTCTTTTTACCTATAGTTTGGTTTTTATGGGATATTGTTGGCGCCACAATTTGCCGCGTATTTTCTATTGATGTTGCGGTTAATAATAAAAAATATTTTAGTTCGATATTTGACCGCAACTGGCTTATACGCTTCGGGATAATTGTTGCTTTTTATACTATAATGTATATTGTAGACGAAAAGGTATTAAGAAAAGCACAAATAGGCAAGTAGTAATTATATGCTAAATGGATAAATGTAAAAACTGCGGAGCGGAGTTAACGGTTGATAACACCCTTGTACAAAAATGTTCCTATTGCGGCAGTACGTATAACTTAAATGCTGCCGCGCTGCCGGAAAATACGGGGCAACACAAGATAATTGAGGAAATCAAGCCCAATCGAAGTGCCACCATTGTTAGCAGAGATGTTAATAACGAAGTATCTGCTGATTCAAAGAGCGCGTTCGACCCTGATTATTGGGCCCCACCTCCGATAAGTCCAGCAGCCAGAAAATTTCAATTATATAGTAAATCGGCATTGGTGTTTCTTTCGTTATGGGTAGGCTTGTACTTTTTAAGGCTTAATATGCCAGATGGGAAAACCAATCTTAGCCAACATCATAGCCTAATATTTAGCCCTATTGGCGGCGATTATTGGTGGATTAGAGGCGCGCTGTTATTAGGATTGTTCCCGTTGGGTGTTGCTCTGTTAATATACAATACAAAATATAAAAACAAGTAATGGCTTCGATATGCAAAATTTTCATAAGTAACGATTGAAAAACTTATTGTGAATAATGGAAGATAAGCGGCTGAGTAAGTGTGAAAACTGCGGCGCAGAATTAAACGGTACGCTTGGTAGCGCTGTAAAATGCGATTACTGTGGCAGTGTGTTTGAAACCACGATTAATGAGGAACTGCGTCCCGCCACGCCGTCAAACGAGGATGCTTTTCAGCCTGTTGAAACTTTACGGGTGAATCAAACAGTAAAACAGGAAAAAAACGTTAATTCTGGAGCAATCATCATCATCATATGCGTCATTGCGCTGATAGGGCTGATGGCCATAATTCATAATTACGCCGTTCAAGATACCTCCAATAATGTAGCCGACTCGGCTGCCACTGATAGCGCTGCTTTGCTCAATTCGGCCAAAAAAGATAGCGCCGGTGCAATTAGTAATGAGGCACAGCAAGATACTTTGTCGAAATTTGTACCCAAAGAATTGTCTTCAATAGTAGTGGATGCCTCAATGTTCAAAAAACTATACCGTAATGCGCGCAAAAAGCATGATCAGTTTTCGGGCAATACGTTCATCTATGATCAAAGCTCTCCCCGTTATTTGAATATCAATGGTATATACGCCTATATTAGCAAAGAGGGTAACGAACTCCGGTTTACCACACAATACACTTCAAAGGATTGGTTGTTTATAAAAAGTATGACCTTCAATGCCGGCGGCGAAAATTTTGATTATACCCCTGATTTCAAAAGAGATAATGGCGACGGGGCAATATGGGAATGGAGCGACGAAGAAGTGGCGGAGGCAAACCTTTCCATGCTGGTCAAAATAGCTATCTCCAAAAAAGTAAAAGTTAGATATGAAGGCGATAAATATTACGATGTTGCAACGGTAACCCGCACGCAGCAGGCAGCGCTAAAAAGGCAGCTTCAAATTTATAAGGGATTACTTTTGCGCTACGATAAGCCGCCCCCCAAATAAAACGTAGCCATCAGTATCTGTTACTTCAAAAAATGAAAAAAGGCGAAATGAAGTTATGCTTTGGCATCGTTTAACGTTTTTATGATGACGACAAATGCAGCCTTTAAGCAGGAGCATTTAAAAACAGGCCCGCTCCACAAGTGGTTTGTGCGCTTTAGTTACAACCTGCTTAAAGCCTCGTCGATTAGCTCTAAGCCATTTTCCGAATACGGTAATTTTAATGCGAACTGATGCCCGTGCCCGTCCATCTTTAATAATGATTTCCGAAGGATATTTATTATTTTCTCCGGTTCCTGCTCATACTTTTTGCGGAAATCCTCATATTGTAATTGCAGGAATACTAAACAAAGTGCATTCTCCATGGTCTGAACATCAGCATCAACCTTAATTCGCTGCTTCAGGATAATTTGTTTAACACGTTCCGAAGTTTCCTCGCTGTAACCGGCCTCTTTCATCAAACGCCCGGCAATGGCGGCATGGTGTAGTGCCAGGTCTTTACGCCATTTCAAATAAGGTTCGCGTCCTTCCGGATAATCTTCACGCGGAATTTCCCACCTGCCGATGTGCTGACTTCTGGATGCTAATAATAATTCTTCAGTTGCATCAGGATCTAATTTTAAAACCCACTCATGTAATTTAACGGCAAAGAAATATTCCTGCGGCTCAGTTACACCTTCCCATGTAAAATTGCGGAGATCTTGCTTATTATAAGCATCAAAAAGCTTGAAGGCCTTGTTTAGTTTACTCATAGGTTGAAAATAAGTTAAATATTTATAATGCCCTCATAGTTTTTTTAATTGACACAAATTCCGGCGGCTTGCCAACGGGTGCAAATCAAATTGTCGCTACGGATTATTTGGGCCAAAGCCCTTAATTTCCAATTTATGCTTGTCCGTCCCTTAAAAGGGACGGCAATGAATTAAATAATTCATTGCCGTTGGCTTCAGCCAACGGACAAAGTTTCAACAGAAATGGGGCTTTAGCCCAATTCACGGATGTAAACGGCAACTTTAAGTAATATTCGTTCAGCGACAATTTGATTTGCATCCCTTGCCAACCCAATTTAATTTAATTGCCATGCCACAATAGTATTGCTTGAAATCATAATTATCCAATAAATTTGTCGTTATACATCTAACCAATAATCTTATGAATACATCTACAGCAAAATTATTTGAAGCCAGGGCCAATGAGTTTAAAATGCTGCATCAAAGGGCGGGTATTTTTGTAGTGCCTAATCCCTGGGATGCAGGGTCGGCAAGGATTTTGGAAACGTTAGGCTTTAAGGCGCTTGCTACAACAAGCGCCGGGCTTGCTTTCTCATTGAGTAAACCTGACGGTCATGCTTCAATTACGAGGGAGGAGACCCTGCAGAATGTGAAAAATATTATTGCCGCTACCAGTTTACCCGTATCTGCCGACCTGGAGAATGGCTATGGCGACGACCCCATGGTTTGTGCCGAAACAATTAATCTTGCTACGCAAGCAGGTTTAGCAGGTGGTTCTATCGAAGATGCCACCGGAAACCCGGCCGATCCGATTTATCCGTTTGATTTGGCTGTAGAGCGGGTGAAAGCCGCCGTAAAAATGGCCAGGGATCAGCCGTATCCCTTTACATTAACCGCAAGGGCCGAAAATTTGATATACGGCAGGCCCGATTTAAAAGATACTATTGCCCGGCTTGTAGCTTTTGCCGATGCGGGAGCCGATGTATTATTTGCGCCCGGCCTTAAAACGCGCCAGGAAATTGAGGCAGTGGTTAAGGCTGTAGCGCCACGGCCGGTTAATGTGGTTATGGGCCTTTCGGGCAGCAATTTTTCGTTAAATATGCTTGAAGATATTGGGGTGAAGCGGGTAAGCATCGGTTCATCGCTGATACGGGCGGCATATGGCGGGCTCTTTAGGGCAGCAGAGGAGATACTTAACAATGGCACTTTTAGCTATGCGGACGATGCACCACCATATAGTAATTTGAATAAGCTATTCGGAGCGCATTGAAAACAACTTGTTAAGCAACAAAACCCAACGTTAAGCCAGGTTTTATTGTAAAATATCATGAAATAACCAGCGGTTGAAAATCGCTAATTTTTAGCAAGTAGCTGCTCCGTTGCTACTACCTTTCCGGGGTATACCTTTAAAGCTTCCTCTAAACAAATCATAGCGCTTTTTAAGTCGTCATTATTAAGTACATAAGCCATGCGTACTTCATTTGTACCGGCGCCTGGTGTGCTGTAAAAGCCTGTTGCGGGCGCCATCATTACGGTTTGGTTGTTGTAACTGAAGCTTTCCAGCATCCACTGGCAAAACCTATCGGCATTGTCAATAGGGAGTTGTGCTACTACATAAAACGCGCCACCGGGGTTAGGGCAGTAAACCCCATCTATGTTATTTAAAGCGGTTACCAGGGTGTTTCGCCTGCTGGTATACTCTTTATTTACGGCCTCAAAATATTCGTCGGGCGTATCAACGGCGGCCTCACCGGCAATTTGTTCAACCATGCCTGCGCTCAACCGGGCCTGGGCAAACTTTAATGCCGCTGTGCGTAATGCTGCATTTTTAGTAATCAGGCAGCCTAAACGGGCGCCGCATGCGCTGTAACGCTTGCTTACGGTATCCATAACCACTACATTCTCATCCAATCCATCTAAATGCATCGGCGAAATAAATTTGCGGCCGTCGTAGCAAAACTCGCGGTAAGCCTCGTCCGAAAACAAGTAAAGATCGTATTTTAAACACAATGCCTTTAATGCATCCAGCTCTTCCTGCGAATATAGATACCCTGTTGGGTTATTAGGATTGCAAATAATTATCGCTTTGGTTTTATCGGTAATCAGTTTTTCAAATTCGCTGATAGGAGGCAAAGCAAATCCATTATCAATGTATGATAATATAGGTTTTACCACAATGTCACTCTGGCTGGCAAAACCATTGTAATTGGCATAAAAAGGCTCCGGGATAATTACTTCATCACCCGAATCTAAACAGGCCATCATGGCAATGGTAATGGCTTCAGAACCACCGGTGGTTACAATGATATTATCCGGGGTAATATTATAGCCTAATTTATTGTAGTATTCTGTAAGCTTTTTACGATAGCTTAAAGTACCCTCGGACGGGGTATAAGCCCAAACTTTAAAATCAATGTTTTTAATGGCATTTAACATGCCTTCGGGCGTTTCAATATCCGGCTGGCCAATATTTAAATGGTACACTTTTTTGCCGTCCAGCTTAGCCTGATCTGCATAAGGCGTTAATTTACGAATAGGAGATGCGGGCATTCGCTGCCCTTTCTGAGATATTTTTGGCATGCGCAAAATTACAAAAAAAAATGCCCCCCTCTAAATCTCCCCCGGAAAGGGAGACTATTTATTTTTCAATAGCATACTCCGCTAACTAAAAAGCAAAAAAACACCGCAAACGCGGTGTTAAGTATTTTTTAAGCCCTCCCTTCCGAAAAGGTTTTTGGAGGGGCAGCCTATTTGCTTGAGGCTGGTTTGGCAGTAACTTCGCCTATGATATTTAAGTACTTTTCGGGCGTAACCGCGTTTGATTTAACTACAATGGTTTTGTTAAACGCTTGGACTACTGCAGCGTTATAAGTAATTTTTATAACACCTTTTTCGCCACTTTTTACAGGGGTTTTAGTGTAATCGGCAATAGTACAACCGCATGTTGGCCTTACTTCGGTAAGTATAAGTGGCTCTTTACCAATATTGGTAAACTCAAAAACGGTGGTAACCGGCGTACCTTGAGGTATTTTGCCAAAGTCGTGTTTTTCTTCATTAAATTTAAACTCGGCCTTTTGGTTATCTTGTGCCGATGCAGTGAAGGCAAAACCTAAAACCACTGCGCAGATCAGTAATATCTTTTTCATATGCTATATTTGATTAATACAAATATAAAAGGTTTAATGTAATAACAAAACTATTAGCAATACTTCATGTTTTAATTGTTATCATACCAAATACAAAATAGAATTTTATAATTTTACCGTCTAAACGAAATTTTATATGCCTGGAACTGCAATTCGCGCCACTAATAAATTTGATACCGCAGAGCTTAGTTTTGATGATTTTAAAAAGATTGTTATTGAAGATTATCGTATTGGTTACCAGAGCAGACAAGCCAGTATTATAGGCCGTAAAGAGGTATTAACCGGCAAGGCCAAGTTTGGTATTTTTGGCGATGGCAAAGAAGTTGCACAGCTGGCGATGGCCAAAGCGTTTCGCGCCGGCGATTGGCGTGCAGGCTATTACCGCGACCAAACTTTTATGTTTGCTACGGGTATGAGCAACCTCAGGGAGTTTTTTGCCCAGCTTTATGCCCACCCGGATGTGGAAAAAGATCCGGCCTCGGCAGGCCGGCAAATGAACTGCCATTATGCTACCCGCTTTATTAATGCCGATGGCAGCTGGATAAACCAGGCCGAAACGATGAATTGCTCGTCGGATATATCCACCACCGGAGGCCATATGCCGCGATTACTGGGCCTGGCTTATGCTTCAAAACTATACCGTCAAAATCAGGAACTGGAATACCTTAAACAGTTTTCGGTTAACGGCAACGAGGTTGCTTTTGGAACTATAGGCAATGGCGCCACATCCGAAGGCGTTTTTTTTGAATGTTTTAATGCGGCAGGTGTGTTGCGGGTACCAATGGCTATATCTATCTGGGATGATGCATATGCTATCTCGGTACCGGCTAAACTGCAAACTACTAAAGAAGATATCTCCGAAATATTAAAAGGTTTTCAGCGCGAGAATGGCTCAAACGGCTTCGAGATTTTTAAGGTAAAAGGCTGGGATTATATTGCCCTTTGCGAAACCTACGCCCGTGCCATTACTTTATGCCGCGAAGAACATGTACCGGTGCTGATACACGTTACCGAGATGACCCAGCCACAGGGCCACTCAACCTCGGGCTCGCACGAGCGGTATAAATCAAAAGATCGCCTGGCCTGGGAAGATGAGCATGACTGCTTGCTGAAAATGCGCCAATGGATGATTGCTTCGGCCATTTCTACCGAACAAGAGCTGGATGAGTTGGAAGCTGAAGCTAAAAAATATGTACGCGACTGCCAACGTGAAGCAGCCGGGGAGTTAGTGACCCTTATTAATGCCGAATTGGAAGAAACGGCCAAAATGATTGAGCAATTTGCCGAAGGTGTTTCTGTTAAAGAAAAACTGACAGAGATAGTAGCCGAATTGCGTAAAAGTTATGATGCAGGCCGTAAAGAAATTGTTTCTGCTGTAAGGAAAACATTGAGGGCTACGGCCAAAGAAGACTCGGCAGAGAGGCAATTGCTTGTAAATTGGTTAAATGCAGAAAAAGCCAAAAGCAATGTTAGGTATAACACAAAGTTGTTTTCTGATACACCACAATCACCTCTTTATGTGCCTGTTGTGCCAGCAATATATAGCGATGATGCGCGCGCTGTAGATGGCCGTGAAGTTTTGAACGCTTGTTTTGATGCCAATTTTACAAGGGATAAAACTATTGTGGCATTTGGCGAGGACGTTGGCGCGATAGGAGATGTAAACCAAGGCTTTGCAGGCCTGCAAAGCAAATACGGGGATTTGCGGATAACCGATACCGGCATACGTGAAACCTCTATTATCGGCCAGGGTATGGGGTTGGCTATGCGGGGATTAAAGCCCATTGCCGAGATACAATACATTGATTACCTGATATATGCCATCACTGTTATCAGTGATGATATCAGCAGCCTTAGTTATCGTACTTTCGGCGGGCAAAAAGCACCGTTAATTATACGCACTCGCGGGCACCGCCTTGAAGGCATCTGGCATTCAGGCTCGCCGCTGGGTTTGATATTAAGCTCGATGCGCGGGTTTCATATTTGCGTACCGCGGAACATGACCCAGGCAGCAGGCATGTACAACACATTGCTTCGGGGCGATGAACCAGCATTGGTTATTGAAAGCCTTAACGGCTACCGTCTGAAAGAAAAGCTTCCTGAAAACGTTGGCGACTTTACCGTGCCACTTGGTAAAGCCGAAATTATGAGGGAAGGCGCTGATGTTACCGTGGTATCATATGGCTCAACGCTGCGTATCGTTTTGGAGGCCGCCGAAGAGCTGGAAAAGATGGGTATTAGCATTGAAGTTATCGATCCGCAAACCTTATATCCGTTTGATAAAGAGAACCTTTGTGGTGCTTCGTTAAAGAAAACAAATAAATTGCTGGTTGTTGATGAAGATGTTCCGGGTGCGGCATCGGCCTATATTGTTCAACAAATAGTTGAAGCTCAAAAAGGTTATTACTCGTTAGATAGCCAGCCGCGTACATTAACCGCAAAAGAGCACCGCCCACCGTATGGTTCAGATGGCGATTATTTTAGCAAGCCATCCCTTGATGATATTGTTGAAGCTGTTTACGCCATCGTAAGCGAAGCAAACCCGGCTAAATTTCCTGCAATATATTGATAAAGAGAGTCAAGAATTAAGAGTCAAGAATCAAGAAAAGCGCAAAGTGCCTTATCTGTTTTTGACTCTTATTTGATTTTTCGTCTTGATTTCTGACTCTTAACTCTTGATTTTTCTACCCAGCCAGGTTTTCGATTCCCAACCTGTATGAATCCATCCCAAAGCCAGCAATAACGCCCTTACAGCTTGCAGCCAGCATAGAGTGGTGCCTGAATTCTTCGCGTTTGTAAACGTTGGATATATGTATCTCTATTACCGGTGTATTGATAGCCGCGATAGCATCGGCAATGGCGATTGAGGTATGGGTGTATGCGCCGGCGTTTATCACAATGCCATCGTAACTAAAGCCAATTTCATGAAGTTTATTTATAATTTCGCCTTCAACATTACTTTGGTAGTAAGCTATTTCTACGGCCGGGTAACGTGCACGCAGTTGTTCAAGGTAACCTTCAAAGCTGGTATCGCCATAAATGGATTTTTCGCGAACGCCGAGCAGGTTTAAATTGGGGCCGTTTATAATTTGTATCTTCATTGCTCCAAACTTAAGTATAAATACATTAAATTAAAATCAATTTGGATTGGCGCTCGGCAATAAAAGGTTTTCAGGCTTATTTGAAATTAGAGAAATCGCTGGCCGATAATTCTGTAGAAGCCTATAGCCGGGATATAGAAAAACTATACCAGTTTGCCGAAACAAAACCATTTAAATTAAGACCAGAAACCACTACTTTAACTGATTTGCGGGAGTTTATAACCTGGGCCGCTGAGTTGGGTATGATACCATCGTCTCAGGCGCGTATCCTATCGGGCATCAAGGCTTTTTACAAATATATGCTGATGGAGGATCTGATAAAAAGTGATCCGTCGGAGTTATTGGAATCGCCCAAAATTCGCCGTAAGCTGCCCGATACACTCAGCTACCAGGATATCAATAAACTGATAGCCGCCATTGACCTATCTAAACCCGAAGGCCCACGCAACAAAGCAATATTAGAAACCTTGTACGGCAGCGGCCTGCGGGTAACTGAGCTAACCGAACTAAAGCTATCAAACCTGTATCTGGATATTGAATTTATAAAAGTTACCGGTAAGGGCAACAAAGAACGCCTGGTACCCATAGGTGCCGAGGCCATCAAAGCCATTAAGATTTATATCGAAAATCTGCGGGTGCACATCGCTATTAAAAAAGGCGAAGATGATATTGTGTTTTTAAACAGGAGGGGAGCAAGGCTTAGCCGCCAGATGATATTTTTAATGATCCAGGATCTGGCGCAAGCTATTGGCCTGAAAAAAACAATCAGCCCGCACACTTTTCGCCATTCGTTTGCCACGCACCTGGTTGAAGGCGGCGCCGACCTGCGCGCTGTACAGGAAATGCTGGGCCACGAAAGCATTACCACCACCGAAATTTATACGCACCTGGACAGGGAGTATCTGAAAAGCACGATAAGCCAGTTTCACCCGAGATCGTGAGTTTTGAGTTGGATTATGTTAAATTGAGAGGTGATTTTTTTGCCTTGCCTTTATTTTCGTTAAAACTCAAAAAATCTGATAAAGTCGACGAACCCCGGTTTAGACAAATAACAACAGCATGAGAACTTTTAATCGGCATTTTGCCAACTGCCCGCCGCCCATCGCAAAACCGCCTATTGAAAACTGCCAACTAAAACTTATCTTTGCCGCGGTAATTTTCTCAAAATTACCATCCCCTATAAAAACCAATTATGGATATTGTTTTCAACCTAAATGAAGATATAAACAAACAGCTTGTTTATGAACTTAAAACCCGGTTAAAAAAAGTTTACCTGGGAGGTGGCGAAAAAGCTGCCGAAAAACAAAAAGAAAAAGGCAAAATGCTGGCGCGCGAGCGGGTGGCCTACCTTGTAGATAAAGATAAACCCTGGCTGGAGGTTGGCGCTTTTACAGCCGATGGCATGTATGCCGAGCATGGTGGTTGCCCATCGGGCGGTGTAGTTTGCGGTATCGGCTATGTATCGGGCAGGCAATGTGTAATTGTGGCCAATGATGCTACGGTAAAGGCCGGCGCATGGTTCCCGATAACGGCTAAGAAAAATTTACGCGCCCAGGAGATAGCCATGGAAAACCGGCTGCCTATCATTTACCTGGTAGATTCGGCAGGGGTGTATTTGCCTTTACAGGACGAGATATTCCCGGATAAAGAACATTTCGGACGCATTTTCAGGAATAATGCTATGATGAGCAGTATGGGCATTGTCCAAATTTCGGCCATTATGGGTTCATGCGTGGCCGGTGGCGCGTATTTACCTATCATGAGCGATGAGGCCATGATTGTTGAAGGCACAGGATCGGTTTTCCTGGCGGGATCGTACCTGGTAAAATCGGCTATAGGCGAGGATGTGGATAACGAAACCCTGGGCGGTGCAACCACGCATTGCGAAATTTCGGGCGTTACCGATTATAAACAGCCTAACGACCAGGCTTGCCTCGATTCTATCCGCAACATTATGAGCATGGTGGGCGACTATAACAAAGCCGGGTTTGACAGGATAAAGCCGGTTGCCCCCAAGTTAGACCCCAAAGATATTTACGGTATTTTGCCCGATAACCGCGAAAAGGCTTACGATATGCGCGAGATTATTTTGCGTTTAACGGACGATTCGGCTTTTGAAGAATATAAGGAAGGTTATGGTCAATCCATCATTTGCGGCCTGGGCCGGGTTGATGGTTGGGCAGTAGGCATTGTAGCCAACCAGCGCAAGGTGATTAAATCAAAAAAAGGGGAAATGCAGTTTGGCGGCGTCATCTATTCCGACTCGGCCGATAAGGCAACCCGTTTTATCATGAACTGCAACCAAAAGAAAATTCCGCTGGTGTTTTTACAGGATGTTACCGGTTTTATGGTAGGTAGCCGCAGCGAACAGGGCGGCATTATAAAAGATGGCGCCAAAATGGTAAATGCGGTAGCCAACTCGGTAGTGCCCAAGTTTACCATAGTTATAGGCAACTCCTACGGCGCGGGTAACTATGCCATGTGCGGTAAGGCCTACGATCCACGGCTGATATACGCTTGGCCATCGGCAAAAATAGCCGTTATGGGTGGTGCGCAGGCAGCCAAAGTATTGGTGCAAATGCAGTCGGCAGGGTTAAAGGCAAAAGGAGAGTTGATAGATGAGGTGAAGGAGCAGGAACTGTTAAAACAAACCACCGACAGGTATAACAGCCAAACCACACCGTACTATGCAGCTGCAAGGCTTTGGGTTGATGGTATCATCGATCCGCTGGAAACACGGAAGGTAATATCCATGGGGATAGAAGCCGCTAACCATGCCCCAATTGAGCGGGCTTTTAACGTGGGGGTGATACAGACGTAGTGGTGAGTAGTGAGTGGTGAGTAGTGAGTGGTGAGTGGTATGTGGTATGTGGTGTGAAAAAAAATAGCGATCAAAATCCAAAAAATCTGTTTAATCCGGGTTCAGACAAAAATTAGTAAAATCACAAAAAATCACCTGCAAATTTCTATCTTACTGCATGAAAAAACTGCTGTTGCCTTTACTTTTCCTTTCTTTAAAGCTTTGCGCGCAGGATGCCGCTAAAATTCACCGGAAAGCAATTTTAATAGATACCCATAACGATATATTATCTAACCAACTGATTACGAAGTTTGATTTGGGTAAACGGCAAACCGAAGGCGATTTTGATTTGGTACGCGCCAAAGAGGGAGGGCTGGATGCGCAGATCTTCTCTATATGGTGTGGTGAAAATTATGGTAAAGGTAACGCCTTCGCTTTTGCCAACCGCGAAATTGATTCTCTATATGCGCTTATTAAACGCTATCCAGATAAAATTACGCTGGTGCACAACAGCGCCGAACTGAAAAAAGCTGTAAAGCAGAAAAAGCTGGCCGCATTGATAGGGGTTGAAGGCGGCCATATGATTGAAGACCGGATGGACTACATTGACAGCCTGGCCAAACGGGGCGTGAATTATTTAACCCTCACCTGGAACAACAGCACCTCGTGGGCAACCTCGGCCCGCGATGAGGTGTCCAAAAAAGACAGCCTGAAGTTTTTAGGCCTCACCGATTATGGTAAGCAAATTGTTAAGCACCTGAACCAGTTGGGTGTAATGGTTGATGTATCGCATGTAGGCGAACGCACCTTTTACGATGTATTGGCTACTACCACCAAACCCGTTATTGCATCGCATAGCTGTGCCTGGAGCATCGACCCAAATAGGCGCAATATGAAGGACGACCAGCTGAAAGCCCTGGCAAAAAACGGGGGCGTTATCTGCCTTAATTTTTACAGCGGATTTGTGGATAGCACTTATTCGCCAAAGGTTGCGGTGTTTTTACATCAGCATAAGGCCGAGCTGGATTCGCTCACCAAAATTTACAATGATGGCGACCTGGCCAACATCAGACTGAACGCGATGTATAAAGCCGAATCGGACAAGATCCGTCCGCCGCTGAGTTTGCTCATCCATCATATTGATTACATTGTGAAGCTCATCGGGGTGGATCATGTAGGCATCGGCTCGGATTTTGACGGTGCCGAATCCTACCCACTGGGCCTGGATAGTGTGAGCGATTACCCAAAAATCACCGAAGAGCTACTAAAACTAAACTACACCGAAAAAGATATCGATAAAATTTTAGGTGGCAATGTGATGCGGGTTTTGAAGGCAAATACGGGGAAATAATTATATTTGCGGTAACCTTTTTATCACGATATGATTAAAAAATTACTCCTCATTGCATTATTAACAATTACTATCGGTCATAAACTTTATGCCCAGGCGCCTTTCATGTTTTATATAACAGAAACAGGCAATCACACCGACAACAAAGCGCTGGCTGCATCTTATGCGGTTGTCGAAAAACTTCCCGGCGATTCAGTGTGGTCGGTAAAGCAGTTTAATATGAGGGATATTATCCTTACATCCGGCTTCTTTAAAGACCAAAATATGTCGATACCTACCGGTAAGTTTATCTATTACCATAAGGTCGATTTTAGCCCCGATATCAATTACGGTGCAAGTGGGGTAATAGATACGCTAAATCATATCCAAACCACCGGCTATTTTGTTGATGGCGAGAAAAGTGGTGTTTGGATAGATTATAGTTACGGCCGTAAATCGGAGTTGCACACTTACCGTAAAGGACAATTAAATGGCTTGTACCAGCATTATGGTAACGACGGCAAAGTATCGTTAGAGGGATATTATGTGAGTGATCACAAAGAAGGCGATTGGTGTGGATTAGACACTGATGGATTTGTCAATTTTGCAGATGTTTACAACAAAAAGGGTGTTATCGTAAAACATACGAATTATTTTGCAGATAACTATCGCCCGGCTGTGATGCCATTTGATTTGCATACCTACTTAAGAAATCGAACATCCAATTTTAAAACGCCAGATCACCCTGCTACACTGGTGCTGGAATTAAAAATCAGCAAAGAGGGCGTGGTAACAGAAGCTAACGTTATACAGGTTGCCGATATAAACTTTGATGAATTAGTGGTTAAGGCTTTTATGAATTCGCCAAAATGGAAACCCGCAACTTATAACGGGCAAAAGATTGATTCGAAGTTTCGGCTCACCCTCAATATTATTGATGTGATACGGCCAGAGACAATTTATTAAATGGCAGATTAGCTAAAATTAATGGTTTGATAATAGTTTACCTGTAATTGACCCAACCGATTGACTTTTTTTATAAATTTGCGCTTCATTTATAACAAATGTCTGAAGAATTAGAACACGTAAAATGCCTGATCATCGGATCGGGCCCGGCAGGATACACTGCTGCCATATATGCCTCAAGGGCTGATCTTAAACCCGTTATGTACACCGGTTTATTGGCCGGTGGGCAACTTACACAAACAACCGACGTAGAAAACTTCCCTGGTTATCCGGAAGGCATCATGGGCCCCGAAATGATGGAAGATTTCAGGAAACAGGCCGAACGCCTGGGTACCGACATCCGTTTTGGTTACGTAAGCTCGGTTGATTTTACCAGCCTGCCGCATAAAGTGGTGGTCGATGAGGTGAAAACCATTCTTGCCGATACCGTTATTGTTTCAACAGGAGCATCGGCCAAATGGCTGGGCTTGCCATCTGAGCAAAAATACAGCGGCTTTGGCGTTTCGGCCTGTGCCGTATGCGATGGCTTCTTTTTTAAAGGCCAGGACGTAGCCATTGTAGGTGCCGGTGATACCGCTGCCGAAGAAGCTACCTATCTTGCCAAATTATGTCGTAAGGTTTACATGATTGTTCGCCGCGATGAATTTCGTGCCTCAAAAGCAATGGTTCACCGCGTAAAAAATACGCCCAATATCGAGATCCTGTACAATACCGAAACCAAAGAGATTCTTGGCGATGGCCAAAGCGTGAACGCGGTTAAGGTGATTAATAACGTTACCAATACAGAAACCGACCTTGACGTTACCGGCTTTTTTGTGGCGATAGGTCATCACCCCAACACCGATATTTTTAAAGGCTGGTTACATATGGACGAGACGGGTTATATCATTACCCACCCCGGATCAACAGAAACCAACGTAGAAGGCGTATTTTGCTGTGGCGATGCCCAGGATCACATATACCGCCAAGCTGTAACAGCCGCAGGCACCGGCTGCATGGCCGCCATTGATGCCGAACGCTATCTTGCCGGTAAAGAGCATGTGGTAACGGCGTAAGCCTCTGTCGGCTTGGATATTGAATTGACCAAGCACTGCATTGAGTTAGGGAATACTGGTGAATTTATAAGTTCGGAGTTTCACGTTCAGGATATTGGTGATTGCCCGTTTTGTTTCGGATTTGCCATATTCTTGGGCTGAGATATCTGCCTTCAGATCGGGTTTTTGTTTAGCTTGTTCTTCCGCTTTAGTCAGACCATATTTGATTTCGATAGCCTTACGTGTTTTTTCAGATTCATTTTGACCCAGGTAATGCAAACTGATCCGCTCACCATCACGTTTAATATTAGTGGTGACGATATGAATGTGTGGATGAGCTGCATCTTTATGCCGTTAAACTAAATAGGGCTGCGTTGCAAAACCGACACCATAGAGATAATCTTTAACGATCTCTCGCAAAGTTTGATCCCGCAAATTTTCACCGTTCGGAAAATTCAATGAGATATGTACTGAATTGGTTTTTGAGTGCTGGTTCATCCGGGCCTGGTCGGTTAACCTGAAAAGCTTATTATTAAAAGGTAAATCTTCTTTGTCTTTAAAGTATTTGGCAGCCTCGATCAATGTAGCTGATAGCTCCCGTTTCCGGATTTCGCCGTATGCTGCACTTAAAATACATCGGCCGAAAGGTAAGCCTTTGATCCACAAAATAAAATACCCCCCTGAGATTGCGATATAGGTGATTTTACTGTACCCCCCCCCCTATGGATAAACTGCGCCAAAGTATTTCAAAATAGTTCCTTTTAGCCCCTATTTACGTAACTTGAGTTAATACAGACCTCGCTAAAAAACTAAATAGAAACCCAGGTAGGCGAAAATTTCTATGTTTAATTATTTTTTAACCCAATTTTGTGATTCCCATAATCTGTCAGGTATTCGTTTTTAATAAAAAAGTCGAGGCTGAAAATGGTGCGGTAATCGGAAGTGTTGTTGGGGTTTTGCACCTGGGTAAGGTTGCCTGTACTTGAGGTAACGTAAGTATAGGTAAAGCCCTGGTTGGTGGTTAATGTAACAGTTGTATTGGCAGGTAAAGCCCCTATCGATGCTACGGCCAACTTATCCTCAATAGTACTTACAGATGGCGTTCCGGTATCAAAAAGGAATGTTGCCGAAATGGTTTTACCGCTATAGGTTAAAGTCCCCGGAATGTTCGGCGAATAGCCGTAGCTTGACGAATAGGTAAGCGGGTGCATAATAAAGCTGGATGACGATAGGTCATCACTGGTTAAACCAACGGTTAATAAACTGGATACATAAGTGGGAGTAGTCAAAAAGCTACTTGTAGGTAAGGTAGCCAGTTTAAAACCGCTGGTAAGCCCGGTACCATAGGTGTAAAACCTTAAGGGACTTGATATTGCCGTAACGGTAGTACTTAAACCGGGCCCAACGCCAAAAACATCTGCAGAATGGGCAGATAAGATATTTTTCTTGCTATCAACTATTTTGTAATATAAAAAGAAAGGTACCCGTTTTAAATCAAGACTCCCTAATGAGTTGCCTACTGTAATATTTGCGTAGGCAAGGTTTCCATATTCCACGGTAGTGCCCGTAGCATCGCCATAGCTAATAGTTGCCTTTTTTGAGGTTACTGTTATACCATATATTACTGTCGAATCGCCGGTAACGGTGATACCGCTGCTTGTTATCATAGATGCCGGTAAAATGCCTGTAGCATCCATAGTCATTCCGGGCGATCCGGTGTCAAATATGCTTCCGTAGTTTACTGTTTGCGTGCCAATTTTTGTAATAGCTACCAATATTCGTTTATCAACGCCTACGGCATACTCATATAAACCAAGTTTGGCCGGCGTTGCGTTTACAACAGTATTGGTCGTTTTATCTTTTTTGCACGAACTGAAGGTTATGGTGATTAAAAGGCAGCCAATAAGCTGAGTTTTTAAAAGTAAATATTTTATTTTCATGTATAACTTATATACGGTAATAGTACGTTAATGGTTGACCAATTATTTACACAGAAAGATTGCAAAACGCTTTAAAGTCAATCAAAAGTATAATGCTTATAGGACAAAAAATGTAATGAACCGATAAATAGCCATATTGTACCGATCAATTAATTACAGCGGTTTAACCCATCGCTGCTGGAAGTATCGGCAGGTTTAATAACCAGCGCACGTTCAAAAAGTGGTTTAGCATCTGTTTTTTTGCCGGCCATCAGTGTGCTCCAGGCCAGCATGTGGTTACCATCATAATCAAAAGGATAAAGGGATACAACCACCCGGAAACACCTCATAGCGGCATCATATTGTTTGCGATTATAATAAATTACACCGGCCCAGTAATTAGCTTGCGTATTTTGCGGGTCTATTTTTAAAATGGCCAGGTATTGTTCAAGCACTTTATCCCAGCTTTGTAAAAACGACAGGGGCTTTACATAACCAAATTTAGGTTCAATAGCGCCGGGTTTTATACTGATGGCTTTTTGATAATAGGCTTGCGAAGCTGTATAGTTTTTGTTGAGGTAATGCAGCCAGCCTAAACGAATATTTACCTCATAGCTGTTGTCGCTCAGGTAGGGATAAATATCGTTGATAGCAGCCGTATAATTCTTATTCTGCTCATTAACATAGCTGTTACGAAATGCTTTTTGCAGCACAGCATTGGTTTGGGCCTGTAGCTGTACCACAAATAAAATTAAAAATACTGCTATAAACGTTTTTTTTAAAATTTCCATATCATACCTAACGTAACAGAATTTTGGTTATAGTTTACAAAACGGTAAATATCCGTCTTCTTTTCATAAATATAGTTTAAATTTAACAGGGCGTGGGCGTTTAACTGGTAAAAAACGGTTTCTCCACATTTAAATTTTGTAGGGTCGATAGAATTATATACATAAAGGCCATCTGCATCCAAATAATCGTCCTGGTTGCCAAAAGTTACCGATGTTTCAAGCCATGTTTTGTTAAATACTTTAAAGCCCAATGCCTGGTTGTATATAAAACTGTTGGTTCCGCTCAAATTTAAAACCGATGCCCGGCTGGTAGTGTACAAATTAAGATTGCCCAATGGGTAAAAATTTAGCCTGGTGTTATATTGTTTTAACGTTTTGTTTATTAATCGGCCAAAATTAACGTCTGCCTGCAAGTCAACAAAACGGCCGCTGTATTTTATTCCCAATAAACCTAAATTACTATTGTTGATACTACCCCGGTAAGTAGTGTAAATGTAATGATACGATCCAATGACGTTTAAGCGCTGGCTAAGCCAAAATTGTGCTTTAACAAAATATTCTGTTTGCCTGTCTGTTTTACCCGATAGATATTTGTCCGCGTCCATATCGTCATATAACGAACGGAAAATACTTTGGGTGAAAAGCATGAACGACTGATCTAACTGCAAACGCCATGACAAGCGGTTTCTTAACCCAACGCGTTCAAAAAAGCCATTATCGCGCTGGCCATTGTTAGGCAGTTTTAAGCCACTTTCCAGTTCTGCATCTATTAGTCCGTATGGGGAAAGTTTGAGCGAACGCTTGGTTCCCGTATCCAGTTTCCCGGCGTTATACGATGCTCCCAGGTCGTTATTTAGATAGGTATTACAGTAATATGCATAAAGGCGCGCGGTAAAATTGGCCGAATCATTATTTAGTACCCGGACAAACTGTTCGACAGCCGCTTTGTAGTTCCCCGTTATCATGTAAGCATATCCGATTTTAAAACGCAGGCCGGGAAAATCAACGCTATCCGCAATAGCTTTGTTGCCGAATACGATCATTTGTTTCCAATCGCCTGCATTGTACAGTTGTTGGGCAGTACTATCTGCCACGGCAAATCTGTTATCCTGCGCTTTAGCTGCCAGTGCAGCAAATAAAGTAAAAAGCATTATTAGTTTTTTGTACCCCATTTTGCTGTAATGTTTTTGCCATTTGAATTGATACTGAAAGAAACCAGGTTGCCATGATCTACATAAACACTTACATCTGTAACCCCGTTTTTTTTACCGGCTATTTGGGTGTGAGTTTTGGATATAATGCTTACTCCATTTTTACTAACCATATTGCAGGCATAGTAATAGATATTAATAAACTTGAAAAAGGGCGCTATAACATCCTGTAGCCAAAGTAAAGGCCTGTTGGATACTATGTTTAGAGGTAATTTATCATTTATGGGCATTCCTTCGGTGTTGTTGAAAACAACTTTGTAGGCTGCCAGATAAAAGCTATAAAGCAGCGATTTCTTACTACCGTAAAAACTGGTAAAATAAAACATGATGCCGTTGTTTATAAAATAGGCAATGGCCCCTGTTGTTTTACTATAGATGTACAATTGGCCCAATGCATCTTTAAAAACCTCCCAGTCTTCGGCAATACCATTTTCCGATACCAGGCTTGCAATATATCCTGGTTGAAAATCGAATGCTTTTTTAATTTGTGTGTCAATTTCGGGATTGCCTATAAGCTCGCCTTCTGTAGGTATCGTATGGCTTATAAAGTTGCTTTTTTGTTCGGCCCGGCTAATATAGTGGGATATGGGGTAACTTAACGTCCTCGACCCGATATAGGGCGTAGTTTGTAACTGAAAATGCAGATGTGGTTCGGGCGACCGGCCCGAATTGCCGCACAAACCAAGCAAATCGCCTGCTTTTACAACATCGCCGGTCTTAACTTTTATTGAGTTTTTTTTGAGATGCGATACTTTGGAATAAAGGTCTGCCGTATGACGGATAACCACGGTGTTTCCCCAGTTTTCTTTAAGGTTTTGCTTGCCGATGGCGTTATCTTCTATATTGTTTACAACCTGTTCAACAACGCCGGCGCCACATGCCAAAACAGGTTTGTTAAAGCAGTAAAAATGTTCGGGCAAGGTACCCGGATACTGAAAAGTGTTGTGTTCATCATCGCTGATCACAAAATCCAGCGCGTGGCCCCAGTCTCCTTTGTGTGTTATGTTGCCATTGTATCCCTGGGATACTGTCCAATAGCCCATAAACGGCAGGTTCAGTTTGTAGTATTTAAGATCGTTCAGACGTTCATCCTGGTTTAAAAACTGGTAAAGGTTTCTTTCCGGCGAATAGTGCTGAAAAACAACCAACTGCAATTTGCCGCTTGCATGCCGCAGTTTTAAAAAATACAACAGGCTGATGTTAACAATACAAAATGGGAGCGAAAATACCGGTAAGGCATGTACCGACATAAAACCGGTTAATCCGTTAATAATAAGAAAGCCAATCGGGATGCTCAAAATTGCCAGTAAATAGGAGCGAAGGGAGGCGATTGTGAAAAAGCTTCCGATAGCCACAGCGGCCATCATAAAATTGGCTCCTAAATGATAATAGCTGATACCTTCCGGGTAAGTATGCGTGAGCCCGTTAATACCAATTGCACTAATAAAGCTGATGATAAGCAAGCTAAAAGCAATGCGCGAATGAATAAGCATCCCTACACTGATAAGCATCCCTGCTATTATATTATGCTGAAATAATACCGCGCTTAACGAGCGGAAAAAAAGGCTTACAAATTGAGGCAATTCCATAGCCAGGTACCCTTCAAGGCCGGCCATATGGATGCCGGGGCCGGCATAAATCTCTTCTAACAGATAGCTGTCTTTTTGTTGCAGGCCCACGACAAAAATACTATTAGACGCCAGCAGCACCAACCAAAATACAAGTACAAATGGCAGCGATAACATAGGCAACCCCAACGTACCTAACCGTGTGGAGATAATGATTGTGGTAACTATTACAGCACAGCACGCAACAAAAAGCCACAGCAGAAACATAAGGTTTACACTATAAAATGCGCCGAAGGCAATGCCTAACAGCAGGCAGTTAAAACTATAAATACCCAATTGCAGGTTATCGCCATTAAACCTTAACAACCGGCATACTATTAATGAAAAAACAACACAACCCAACCCGGCAAAGCCAGATACAGGATTGAAAAAAGAAATCAACAGCAAAATGATTCCTAATATCCGGTTCTGCGAAAAAAACAGTACCGAATAGGAACTAACTACCGATTTTATAAATGCTGTAATTTGCTTCACTTACTGGCTTTTAAATGTTCGGGCATAAGTTCGGGCCCTTCTGTATATTCAAGTGTTTCGTTGCTGCGGATAAGGTGGGTACGTTGCTGTTCATCTATCAAAACTACAGCCGGCCTAAGTGTAATAAACTGCATCCACTGCGTCATGTTGTAAGCGCCAACCTTGTGTACTACCACGTTATCTCCCGGGTTAAGCAGAGGCAGGTTAATGCTTTCTCTTATTACATCAATATTCATGCATAGCGGCCCGTAAACCACCATATTTTCTGTATGCGGCGCAAAGTCCTGGGCCGGGCTTATCTGGTGCTCATACCAAAACGAGGAGAACAAAATATTCACACCAAAATTCATAATAGCAGCCCGTTTGCCATTACTTAAGCGTTTATTGGCTATAACGGTACCCAGCAGGTAACCGGCATCATCTATCAATAACCTGCCACTTTCCAGTATAAGCAAGGGTAAATCGTCATTTGCAAAACCAAAATTGAGCATCACCGAGGTAATTGTTTCGGCAAAATCATCTATGGAAGGCACCGTATCATTCCCTGGCAAATAGGCGCCTTTTAAAGTATTGGTTGATGGGAAACCACCACCCATATCAATATATTCAATTTTGTGGCCCAGTTGCGTTTGGCAGCGCATAGCCAAATCACATAGTTTAGTTGCTGCAATACCGTAGGCGGCTGTTGTAAGCATATAGGTGCCTATATGGCAATGTAACCCGGCCAGTTGTAACTTACCTGAGTCAATTACCTTTGATAAGGCTGTCCAGGCTTCACCATTTTCATAATTAAAACCAAAACGGTCCCAAAGCGGGTATACGCCGATATCCATATTTACGCGGATGGCAACGCGTGGCTTATTAACCAGGCTGTTGCTTAATGCAAGTAACTGGTTAAGCTCTTCAAAATGATCTATGTGGATGAGCGAATCGTTTTCAATGGCCAGTTGCAGCTCGTCATTTGATTTGCCTGGCCCGTTAAAAATAATTTTGCTGCCCGGTACGCCGTTGCCTAATGCCTTTTGATATTCAAAACCGGATACAACTTCGGCCCAGCTGCCTTCCTGATGAAATACCTGGCAAACGGCATTCAGGTAATTGGTTTTATAGCTCCATGCAAATTGTACCTTGGGGTAACGGGTACTGAAAGCCCGGTATGCCGAACGATAGTTTTTACGGATCTGTTTTTCTGACAACACAAAAACCGGTGAGCCGTATTGCTCAATTAAACTGGTAACAGAAACGCCGTCGACACTTTTAACAGGCTGTATGCCTGTGCGCGCGCCAAACTTGTTCATCACGCCGGCGTGCAGTTTTTTAATATATGGTTTTTCGTATTTCAGCTTTTCCATTGTAATCAAATTATAATTCGCCAAATACCGAAATCTGCTGAAAATCGCTGATATCGGCAATATGGTCCCATGAATACCGTACAAACAATTTACCTGCCTGGTAATCGGTGTATGGTAAAACATCATCGCCCAAAGCCATTTTTACCATTGCCTCGGGCTGGTTTTGGCCGGCGGCGGCTGTTAAATAAATCCATGCCGGAAACCGCGGGTTAATCTCTAATATATATAAATGCCCTTCGGCATTGCTCATGATCTCCATTTCGTAACCACCTTTCCAGTTGGTTGCTTTAGCAAAATTGTTGGCCAGTTCAATCAGCTTATCTTGCTTGATAGTAACCCCGGCCCAGGCTTTACCTTTATCGGTAATATATAGTTTCCGCATGGCTACTATACTGGTATTTTTGCCTTTACCATCGCCCAGCGCGGCTATATTAATTTCTGTGCCCGTTATGTATTGCTGTGCTATTACCGGTACTCCCCATGTGGCGTTAAGCTGATGAAAGGCTTTAAAGGCCTGGTCCATGGTATATACCACATAGGCATCATAAAACTTTCCTTTTATTACCATCGGGAAGTTAAATTCATCTGCCGCTTTTTTCAGGTCATCGGCATGATATATTTTATGATCAGCAGGAACATAAAACCCGTTTTTTGTTCCAAAATCTTCTAAATTTACTTTATCGCGCAGGGCCAGTTGTTGTTGCGATGGCAGCAAGGTGGCTATGCCCATTTGTTGTAACTGCGTTGCTACCTTAATAAAATTAAACAGCTCCGAATCAAAATTAGGAATAATAACATCCAGGTTTTCCTGCTGATGGATATATGTTAATCGTTCTAACAATGCGCCTGTGCCTTCTGTTGGGTAAGGTATTTGATAGGTTTTGTTTACATATTCGCGTAAATAAATCCCTGGCTCCAATGACTCATAGGATAAGCCGATAACTCTTAATCCAGCTCCAAAAGCCTCCCTTAATGAACGGATAACAGCCATACCCGGCCCGGGGTTGTCATTAGCGTTGAGTCCGGTAACGGCAATACACAAATTACTGTACTTGATTGGCATTATCCTTCAGTTTCAAGCAGGTTTGCTTCCTTTAGCTGTACCATCCAGTCTTCCCAGTCAAGATCCAGTTGGCGCTCACTTACGTTATACCTGTTCAGGATGTCGTGCTTTATTTCACTTTCTGTTTTGCCACTTTTCATAGCTAATAACAGCAGTGCAGCAATGGCATTCCCGGAGAAAGAATCGCCGGTTGCCGGGTTAAAAATAAACCCGTTTTCGCTGGTAGCTATGTTACTTTTAATTTTCATTTATAATTGCAGGTACGGTAAATAATAAAGGCTAAACTTAACTGGTTTACGCGGGTTTTACAAAACTGATCTTTTTATAATAAAGCACTAATTACGATGCCATTAAATATTCCATCCGCGATGCCAGTAATTCCATATCCAGCGGTTTCACAAATAAAGCGTCGCATTTGTATGATTCCTGTTGTGCTTTTTTGCTTTTAAAAGCGGTAACTACAATAATGGGCACTTGCCTTAACTCCTCATCGTCCTTAAAATCCTGGCAAACCAACGCACAATCCATATCCAGCAGTAAAAAGTCCAAAATGATCAAGTCGGGATGTATCACCTTTGCCTTATCGTAAATGGCGTTAGGGTCATAGGTAAGGTGAACATCAAAATCGCCATAATACATAATGTCATCAATTACAGATAACATCCTGCTGTTTTTATCTAAAATGAGGATTTTCTTTTTATTGCTTGTAGTTTTCATCTGTCAAGGGGATTAAATAATTTATAATATAAAAATCGTTTTAATACCGCCGTTTAAAAACAATGTGTCGGTTAATACCCTCAATGTGCCGATGAACCCGTTGAAGGGCAATTATTTAGACCAGTCTTTGATGAAATCGGCGTAATTGGTGCCTACCGGAAGCTCGATATTGCGCAGTTTGACCTTGCGGTTGTATATAGACCTGATCTGAGCCTTTGCTACCACAAAGCTTCTATGGATGCGGATAAATTGTGTGGCCGGTATCTTCCCGATTATGCTTTTTAACGACATCAACGTAAGAATTGGCTTTTCAGCACTCAGCAAATGGATTTTAATATAGTCCTGCATGCTTTCGATGTATTCGATATCCCTGATGCCGATTTTTATCACCCGGTATTCCGAATGCACATAAATGTGTTCATCCTCTGCGGTGTGGTCTGTATGCTTAAATTGGTAATAATCAATGGCTTTATGCACGGCTGCGCCAAAGCGGTTGCTGTTAATGGGTTTCAGCAGGTAATCCAAAGCCTCTAATTCAAAACCCTCAAACGCGAATTTTTTATAAGCCGTGGTAAATATAATCATCGGCTTTTCGTCCAATGAGCGCACCAGGTCAACCCCGGTAATATCGGGCATGTTAATATCCACAAACAGCACATCTACCGGGTTCCTTTTTAGGTATTCGGCACCCGAAATGGCGTCTTCAAAAGTATTTACCATCTTCAGTGATGGATAATCTGCTACATATTTTTTGATGATCTCCAGCGCCAGCGGCTCATCATCAATGGCTACACATTTTAACTGCATAATGATATTTAATTAAAGCTAAAAGCTGAATGCGTAAAGCAGAAAGCTTGGGGTATTTTACGCTGTAGCGATGGGTTTTAAATCAAATCATCACAGCTAATGCGTTATTTTAAGCGTCGATTTCCAGCTCAACCCTAAACATTGCGGCTTCCTGGCTAATGTTTAGCCTGTGCCTGCCTGGGTAAATATGCTGTAACCGTTGCCTTGTATTGGTAATACCGATGCCCTTGCGGCTGCTTGCAGGCCGGTTATCAAATATGGTATTCTCGCAGGTGAATAATATTTTATCGTCGGTTACTTTTAAGTTTATACTGATTACCGAAGGCTCGTGCTTGCTCACGCCGTATTTAAAAACGTTTTCAATAAAGGTCATCAGTACTAATGGTGGCACTTTTTTTTGTGCCATATCGCCGTAAAAGTTAAAATCTAACTTGGTTTTTTTTCCTAAGCGCAGCTTTTGCAAATCAATATAATCGTTAATGCAATCTATTTCGCTTTGCAGTAATACAAAATCTTCCGTTACCTCATCTGTTACATAACGCATAATGTTGGATAGTTTCATGATGCTTTCTGAGGTATGTTCACTATCCGTTACAGATAAAGCATAAATGTTATTGAGTGTATTGAATAAAAAATGGGGATTGATTTGTGCCTTGAGGAAAGATAGCTCTGCATGGGTTTTCTCCGCTTCGGCCCTGATTACCATCTGCTCGGTAAGCTGCCACTTTTGCACCGTGCTCATCGCTATACCCAAACCTATCACAATAATGAAAATGAACAGGCCCACCATATCAATATTGCCCGATTGATGAATCAAAATGATTTGATTGGATGGCTTTTTCAGGCTTGGGTCCTGCATCCTTAAATCCTCATGGGGTAGCGGCCCAAAAGGCAGGTTTTTGGGACCGGCGGTACCGCTATCGGCTCCTGGCATCAGTTGCGGACCTATAGGAGCCGCATTGCTTTGTTTCTCTTTAACTAAGTTATGTAAAAGCAGGTTATCAAACGGTTGCAAAAAGTATACACAGCCCGATAGTAGTAATACTATAAGCCCGTAAACCACATATTTTTTATGGAACACAAACCGTGGCACCAGGTACCAGGCATTAAAATAAAACATGAAAATATAGGTAAGGCAAAACAGCCAGTAATAGGGCGATAAAATAACGTTATATGTGCTGCTGCTGCTTTGCTGCGTACGGTTCATGAATAACAACGGGAAGCCAAAGAATACCAGCCAGCCGGCTGCGTGAATGAATATATTAGTGGCTTTTTTAGAAAAGATCATCTGGTTAAAAAATTTATTAAATATAGCAGCCGTTGCTATGCCAATTATCGATCATCTTAAAATAATTAAACTCAGGCGATCATTTATATTTAATTCGTATAGTTTTGCCGGGTTTTAAATAAGCGCCCCGGAATTAACCACGGGGCGCTTGCAACCTTATGAAAAAAACAAAACACAGTAACCGGGAGATGTCCCGATATCCCGGTTACTGGTTCAAAGGTGATAAATGACTGGGCAAGGGGCAATTGTTTATCGGTGAACCGTGGTTTTGTATAGATGAATGGTTAAAAAGACGCTGACGAAATAGACAAAGCTTAAATAAACACAACCGGGAGAGCAGCCCGTAAAGAATGGTGGTAAATTTTTCCGTTTGACCTTAAGGAGTGCATCTAACATAGCTAAATTAGGATTTAAGTAGTTGAACGTTGTTGCCATAAGTGTTTTTACGCTTTTTGACCCGAAATTATTCCCGATCAGAAATTATTACATAAATTGCTGGAAATCTTGCCATAATGAAAAAAATAATGCTCCTGATTGTTGCTGTATATACTGCTGCTAACTTGTACGCGCAGGCGCCGGCAACACCCAGAAAGCCGGTTGTTGATACCTATTTTGGCATGCAGGTTACCGACAACTACCGCTGGATTGAAGATACCAAAGATACTACCGTTCAAAAATGGTTTAAGGCGCAAGCCGATTATACCAACAGCGTCATCGATAAAATTCCCGGCCGGGATAGCCTGGTGAAAACCCTGAAATATTATGATTCGCTGGAGCCATTTAAAGTAAGCGGTCTAAAGAAAAAGGGCGGCCGTTATTTTTACAAAAAAACCATTGCCGGGCAAAATGTTGGCAAATTGTATTACCGGGGTGGCGAAACAGGAACCGAGATTTTATTATATGACCCCAAACCGGTAAAAGGAAAACAATATTCTATCAATTATTTTTTGCCAAGCGATGATGGTAAGAAAATAGCTTTTGGTGTATCTGTAAGCGGATCGGAAACGTCAACCATTCATGTAATGAATGTAGATGCTAAAACGCTGTATTCCGAAACCATCTACCCATCGTGGGTTGGCGTAAGCGGATGGTCGCCGGATGGCAGGGGCTTTATTTATACGCTACAAAATAGCGGCGACAATACCGCAGAAAGTTCGATGACCGATACCCGTGTCATGTACCATGTTGTTGGCACAAAAGCATCAGCAGATAAACTGATTTTTAGCCGGATAAAATATCCTAACCTGCCGGTTCAAACGGAAGATATTTGCAGGCTAACCTACACAGCCGGCCATAATTATATCGTAGCTTCGTTAGATGGTGTTAACCAGGATGTAAACGCTTTTTATGCGCCGGCTACCGAATTATTAAAACCCGTTATAAGCTGGAGACGGCTGTTTAAAACAGAGGATCACGTAACCGATTATTTTTTTAATGGCACCGATATATACATGCTCACCTATGAGGGCGCCACAAAATTTAAAATCACCAAAACCAATATCAATAACCTTGATGTGGCCGATGCCGAAACTGTAATTCCCGAGCTTGCGGCCACTATAGATAATATAAGCAGGAGTAAAGATTATATGTATTTTACTACTAATGATGGTATTAACTCAACTGCTTACCAGTACAGTTTCGCAAAAAAGAATTCAGCACAAATTACATTGCCGTTTACCGGGCAGGCTTATGTAAATCCCCTGGAGGTGACCAGTAATGATGTGTTGCTGGGCCTAACCTCGTGGAAGCAGCCGTTTACCATTTATAATTATAACCCGCTTACAGGCAAACAAAAATTAGCCTCATGGACACCTAAATTGAAATATCCTGGTATAAGTGATATTACGGTAGAAGAAAAAGAAATTAAAGGGCAGGACGGGACCATGGTGCCGCTTACCATTATGTACAACAAAAATGTTAAACTGGATGGCAACGCTATTTGCTATATGACAGGTTACGGCGCCTATGGCGTTTCATCAACCCCGTATTTTAGTATCTATGAGCTGGCGCTGATGAACAAAGGCGTAATAGTTGCCGAAACCCACGTACGCGGCGGCGGCGAAAAGGGGCAATTGTGGTACAAGGCCGGCTTTAAAAGAACCAAACACAATACCTGGCAGGATTTTAACGCATCGGGACAATACCTGGTAGATAACCATTATACAAGCGATAAACATCTGATAGGCGAGGGAACCAGCGCCGGTGGTATTTTAATAGGCCGCGCCATTACCGAGCGGCCTGACCTATATGCTGCGGCTATTAGTAATGTAAGTTGCAGTAATGCCCTGCGGATGGAAAATTCGCCAAACGGGTTGAATAATATGAAAGAGTTTGGTACCGTAAAAGACTCGGTTGAATCGCGGGCACTATACCAGATGGATGCCTTGCAGCATGTTAAAGACGGCACGGCATATCCGGCTGTAATTTGCGTTGGAGGGATGAATGACCCACGCGTTATTGTTTGGCAGCCAGGGAAGTTTGCGGCGGCTTTGCAAAATGCTACTTCATCAGGCAAACCGGTGTTAATGTCGGTAAATTACAATAACGGCCATTTTACGGAGAACAAAGAGATTGCCTACCGTAACTTTGCCACACAATACGCCTTTGCTTTATGGCAGGCCGGGCACCCGGATTTTCAACCGGTACAATAATGTATCATCGTGGTGGCTGTGGGAGAATGTGCATTTATTATCAATGGCTACCGCTGCACGGCTTGCCGCCGGTTTATTTAATTTACCAATAATAAGCCATTTCACGATTAACCTGAAACTCTCGCTATCGGGCAATTGAACTTGATGTTGAGCCTTAGGCCTTTTGATGCCAGTGCGCTGGCCGGGATTGTAAACGGCGTAACATCGGGCCTATATCACAGGAACGATATCGATTTCAACCGGTCGTACGCCCAGGTTCATAAAGATTTCGACCGGCGATGGCACTATGTTATATTTTTAAGCGCAGGCGTTTCTTTTCCATCAAACCAACAAAGGCAATCAATATAAAGCCCGTTGCCATTGAACGTACAAGTCCGATGGCTCCATTATTAAATATATAGGGATACTTTAAGTGAAAAAGCTTCAATATAAACACCTGGAAATAGGGCATCAGATAACAGGTAAGCGTACTGGTACCGGCGGGCCATATCGGTTTAAACCAGTTCTTTTTACCTTTAACATCTACCAGGAAAATCATCAGTTCAAAAAACAATATGGTAATGCCGCTACATATAAAGATCCAGGCGGGGGTAGCGCGTATTTTTGAGATTCCATCGGTATACGGGCGGATTAATAAACCTAATACAATTAGCAGTAATCCTGTTATGCCAAATATTACCCATAATAATTGTGTTTTGTTTTTTGATACAAGCAGCGCATAAATCTCGGAAAGCATAACACCACCCATTACCAAAAACATTGCCGATGCATCGCCCAGCACCGGGATTTTAAATTCGAAAACACCGGCATGCCGGGCAATATTTATAGCTACAAAAGCGAGCAGGGCAATTACCAGGATATTTATTTTCCCTTTGGCCAAAAGGTATACCAGCGCGCATATCAGGTAAGCCCATCCTATAATACCCAAAATACCCCACCAATAAGGGCGCATACCCTCAATTACTCCGTCATCGTTTCTTTTATAGATAATAGCCATAGCTATGAGCAGCAAAATCCCGGCACCAATAAGGGTGTATCGCTTTGCTTTAGCCATTGTTTCGGGATAATCCAGCCAAATGAGGAAGAAACCGATAGTTATTAGTATAGCCCATAATGCCTGGGGTATAATACTTGCTGTAAGTGCATAGTTTTCCAGGTTTACATGAAAAAATCCCATTGTAATTAATGCAGCGCTACGGGTAAGGATATACATTAATATTGATGAAAAAGAATCGCCCTTATTTATCCTGCTTTTGATGGCAAGGGGAAGTGAAAGCCCCGCAATGAATAAAAATGCCGGGAAAATAGTATCCGCAAAACCCATTGCGTTGGCCTTCCCGTCGGCATGGTCTATCCATTCGGGGATGTGTTTTACGCCGCTGGCATCATTAACAAATATCATGAGCAACATGGTAACGGCACGCAGCATATCAATAGATACAAGACGCTTGGGGAGTTGGTTCATTGTTGTTTTGCAGTTTAATTATCTGACCATTAAACTACTTATTTTGATTGAATTACTGCAGGAAATTAAAAACTTTTTGATTCTTTTTAAAATTCCTGTTTAACTTTTGATTTTTTCGTTTAGCTATTTTACGGTCTTTTGTTGCAGATTACCCAATAACAGTGAAGTTTTGCTGTTGCCTATGATACTCCCCAAGATATAAAAACGACAGCTATTGATTGTAAGGTGATTTGTTTACGGCTATTAACTACTGCTTAGCTATAGCAAATTCTTCAGTTTCTGAAAAAATCCTTAGTTCAGATTGTAGTTGATACACACCATAGCAGCTGATAAAGTAGTCTTAGTAATTGAATATTTGGTGTATTGCGTACACTATTGTTTGTTATTTTTAAATTTAGTTAGCACTTTATTTGTTTTTATGAATGTATTTTTGATTTATATTGACTTTTTATAAACTATTTTTCAGTTTTTTTCGCTTAAGCTTTATTAAGTGAGGTGTATTATATGTAATATTTTAGATAATTTATTTTTCTAACTAAATTTTATGTTTTGATTGTAAATATTTTGTAAAAATTGTGACTGTTATAGAATATTTAGAGTAAAAAATAAATTATAGTATACTTTTTGTAACAAAATTGATATTTAGTTAAAATTTAATGCTATTTTGTTGGATAATTAACATAAGTATCAATCCAATCAAACAAAGCATGAATTTAAAATTACATTTTTTCCTTTTTGGAGCATTTTTACTGGCTTGCCTGCCGGTGTTTGCCCAAAAGCTAACAGGAACTGTTACAAGTGGGGGCCAGCCGGTAACTGCAGGCACAGTTAAAGTAGTACCTACAGGTACTGGTACTATAACCGATGCCGATGGCAAGTACAGCCTAACTTTAAAAGCAGGAAGTTATCAGGTTAGTTTTTCGGCTATCGGGCTCGAAAAGAAAACAGTATCTGTTCAGCTTGCTGCAGGCGAAACAAAGGTATTGAATATGGAACTGGCTACTTCGGCCGAAGGATTGAAAGAGGTGGTGGTAGTAGGAAGCCGTGGTGGTGGCCGTACTAAAATGGATTCGCCGGTACCTGTAGATGTACTCCGGATGAACCAGATAGGCGAAACCACCGCGAAGCCCGATTTGATGAGTCAGCTTAACCAGGCTGTGCCTTCATTTAATTACAACAAGCAAAGCGGCGGAGACGGGTCTGACGCTATTGACTTTGCCAGTTTGCGGGGCCTGGGTTTCGATCAAACATTGGTACTCATCAATGGCAAGCGCCGTCACCTGTCGGCTTTTGTAAATCAGGTAGGTACCCGCGGTCGTGGCAATAGCGGCACCGATTTAAATGCCATACCCGAAGCGGCTATTGACAGGGTAGAGATTTTGCGTGATGGCGCTTCGGCGCAATACGGCTCTGATGCCATCGCCGGCGTTGTCAATCTCGTTTTAAGAAAAGATATAAATAAGCTAAATGTCAACATTGGCGGTAGCGGTTATTATGATCATAAATACAATACATTGAACAATGTTGATCCGAGCCAGTATTATACCGGCTCACAAATTGATGGTAAAACCTTTACTTTGGGGTTAGATTACGGGCTGGCTATTGGTAAAAATGGCGGTTTCATCAATTTTGGCGGCAACTTTACGGATCAGGGCAAAACTTTCAGGGCCGTACCCGAAACAAACTGGGATACCAACCCAAATGCCCTTAGTGTTGATGCCTGGCGAAGAGCTTTTGGCGATGGTTCTGTTAAATCAGGCGGCGGAATGTACAATATGGAAATCCCGCTTGCAGGCAGTAAAACCACTTTTTACTCTTTTGGCGGCTATAACTATAAACACTCAAATGTGTATGCCTGGACACGAAGGTGGAGCAGCGCAAGCAATCATAAAAAATTCCCCACCGATGATAATGGTAAGTTAATATTTGTACCTGGCATTATGCGTGTTTTTGACCCTACACCAGGGGCTTTGGATACTGCTAATGTATATTATAATCCGCAGGAAGATGTGTATATAAAAGATATGTCGGCCGCATTAGGCTTTAAAGGTACTTTAGGTGATGGCTGGGACTGGGATTTGAGTAATAATACAGGATATAATGATTTTCATTATTGGGGTAACCAAACCTTTAATGCTTCATTGCCTTTACCACAACAATATACCAAAACCAGGTTTGATGATGGCGGATTCAACTTTTTACAAAATACGGCCAATTTAGATGTAACCAAACATTTTGAGCACGTCGCTCAAGGCTTTACGCTGTCTTTTGGCGGAGAGTACAGGTATGAGCGCTATAAGTTATACGCCGGCGAACCCGACTCGTACAGAAATGGCGGGGCTCTGTTAAACGGTCTTTCTAAAGCATCAGGCTCAGAAGGGTATCCGGGCTATCAACCTACTGATGCAGTTACAGCAAGCAGAACTAATGAGGCTGCTTATATTGAAGGTACTTTAGATATAACCAAAGATTGGCTGGTTGATGGTGCAGCCCGGTTTGAACATTACTCAGATTTTGGAGCGGTAAGCACATTTAAATTAGCCTCCCGTTATAAAGTAAGCGATAATTTTAACGTAAGGGGATCATTTAGCACAGGCTTTAGGGCGCCTTCATTGCAGCAAATGAACTTTAGTAATACCAATACCAATATTATAGCCGGCCAGTTGGTTTATGCCAAATTAATTCCAAACTATGCCGATGCCGCCCGCGATGTAGGGATTCCAAAACTTACTCAGGAAACGTCAACCAATACCAGCTTAGGGTTTACATGGAAACCAACGCATGAGTTGAACGTTACCGTGGATGGTTATCTAATTAAAATTAAAAACAGGATAGTTATCACCGGCACCTTTGATACCACCGTAACAGCCCTTAAAAACTACCTGATATCCAACAATGTAACAAGCGCCAATTTCTTTTCCAATGCGGTTAATACAACAAACAGGGGTATCGACATCGTATTGGATTATCGCAAATCGTGGGGTAAAAATAAATTTACTGCTTTATTTGCAGGCAACATTCAAGGGATAACTGTTAATAAGGTTAATATCCCGGCCGCGCTGAATGATACCTATGCACACCAGCAAGCATATTTTAGTACAAGAGAAGCCGCGTTTTTAAAGGCTTCAGCTCCCGCCGAAAAATTCTCGTTAGGGCTCGAATACGGATACGGAAAATTTGCTGCAGGTACCCATATTACCTATTACGGCAAGTTAACCACACAAGGTTTTGGTTATAGCAGCGTACCTGGCGCCAATCCTGACGGACCGGGCGGTGCTAATACTTCTGCATCGGGCAACGGATGGGACCCTTATGTTGATTTGGATAACGGTAAAGGTGTTGTTCCCGAAAACTTTGTTTTCCATGGAAAAGCTACTACCGATTTATACGTATCTTATAAAATATCCAAACAAATTTCATGGACAGTTGGTGTAGATAACATATTTAATGTACACCCTGATCTGGCTGTTACAGAAGGTGCTCATAAATCATCATGGGGTGATAGTGAATCGGGCGGTCCGTTTGATGCCGTACAAATGGGCTTTAACGGTATGCGGATGTTTACCAAACTGGCATTCCATTTTTAATAGGAGCGTTTAATTAGGTATATTATCCCCCGGCTCATCATTAAGCCGGGGGATTTTTTTGCCTTATTTTACAAATACACAACAAATATTACCCTTGAAATTAAAAAATAATGAAATTTATGGTAATATTTGCCCGTTAACGGGTAGGGGGTCGCTTTTAACATTGATATGATTCATTTCGCGCAAAGACGCTGAGACGCAAAGTGATTTGCTTATTTTTTCTTAGCGTCTTAGCGATCTTGGCGCGAAAAACCTAATAAATTGACACCATTGTTACCGTTATAGCACAATATAGTTGATCATGAAATCTAAAAATCGATTCCTTGTATTAGCCGGCAGATATAAATGAAAGTTTTACAGTTTACCATTCCTGTACCCCATGACAAAAGTGTGATTGCCGACCAGTTTAGCCAGCCGTATTTTTACCCTTACCTGCACCGGCACAAAGAGGTGCAAATTACCTGGATACAAAAGGGAGAGGGTACGCTTATAGCGGGCAATAACATGCATCATTTTGTACCCGGCGATGTTTTTTTAATAGGCGCAAACCTGCCGCACCTGTTTAAAAGCAATCCCGAATATTTTGAAAATGAAACTGAAGATGCGATAAGCGCACTGAGTGTTTTTTTTAATCCCGAAGGAATACTGACACCTCTCTTTGATCTGCCGGAAATGAGGACGTATAAATTATTCATTCAGCAACATCAGCAAGGATTTAAGGTGCCGCTGCCCGATGTGGAAAAGGCTATAAGTAATATGACGGCTTTGAGGGATACTACAGGCGCCGGGCAACTGATTCAGTTTATAAAGCTGATGAAAGGATTAAGTGAGATAAACGGACAACTGCAGCCGCTATCATCCTACGGCAATTTACCGGGGATTACAGAAAATGAAGGCATCAGAATCGGCAATATCTACAATTATATTATGCAAAACTACACGGAGCCTATTACACTGGAGGACGTATCCAAAGCCGCGTTTATGACGTCCGAATCGTTTTGCCGGTATTTCAAAAAGCATACTGGTAACACATTCGTCACTTTTTTAAACGAAGTGCGCATCAACGAAGCCTGTAAGATATTAAATGCCAATAAGGTTGAAAGCATTTCGGCGGCGGCTTATCAATGTGGTTTTAAAAGCATTACCAACTTTAACCGGGTGTTTCGTTCGGTAACAGGCAAATCGCCAAGGGAGTATATTGATAATTATAACGGGAAAATCGGTTAATAACCCACGTGGTTTTTAAAAGTCTCCCCCTTCAGGGGGAGATTTAGAGGGGGCTTGGGCTCAACCTCACCAGGTATTGCTGATATTCATCTTCCAGTAAAACTTCCATATCATAACCGGCTTCATTGGCAATAGTAGTCAACGTTTTTTCGTCAACATAAAGCCACGGAAACCAATCGGATGTTTGGCGATTGTACTGGTATTGGTAGCTTAGTTCGCCGTAGTATTTGCCGGTACCGGGCAGGTTCCCTTCGTACAGGTAAGCAATATCCGATGAATCAAAAAGTAGCTGCCCGCCTTTATTCAGGAGCAGCCTGGTATGCTGCAGGAAAGTTTTTAAGTTGGATAAGGTACCTGTAAGGCCAATACCATTCATAAGCAGTAACAAGGTGTCGTATTTATGATCGTTGTATTCAAAAATATCGGCGGTAACCACTTTTTTAACGCCGCGTGCCTGCATCACATCTATGGCTAAGGCAGAAATTTCCAATGCGGTTACGTCAAAGCCGCGGTCCTGTAGTATGAGGGCATGGCTGCCGGCCCCCGCGCCAATATCCAATACTTCGCCGCGGCATTCATTCAGGGCAAGCCATTCAATATCGGGCATATCATCTTCATCCCTGAAATAGGTTTCGATAGGCATTTCCTCCTTTGGACCATACTGGTTGTTAATCCACAATTTGTGGGCTGCTTTTTTATGGTAATGATTATGTATGGCCTGGCCTAAAATATCTTTCATGTTGTGGCAAAAGTAGTAATTGACCACCTAATTACCGGTACAGAAACTATTTACACTATGAATATCGGAAAGTTATGAGTTCTGAGCAATAAATGAGTAACAAATTTTCGACCTTTTTTAGGACATTTTACCATTTTGGGAAATGGTGGAAAACTCATGCTAATTGAAGGAAACTTCGAATAATTTCAAAACAATGAGAAACACCCTTCAGGCGTCCCATCGCCTCTTCGGCATATCCAGAACACTCAATTACGAATACTTGTATTCGCAGTTAAGGTAGATCAATATGAAACGCTACAGGTTTGTCGTCCTGCCCATTGGGCATGTACCATATAAAAATTGGAATTATAAACAAATCTGTTTATTTTTGAAGATGGAGAAATGGATCGAAAAATATCGTGGAATTAATCCTGGCGCAATTCTGGACAGGGAGCTGAAAAAGAAAAAGCTAAAGCAAGCAGCTTTTGCCAGGGACATTAGTCTGCCTGCTCAAACATTAAATGCGATTATAAAAGGTAAAAGGAAAATGACGCCTGAAGTAGCCTTTAAAATAGACAACGCACTTGGTTTGGAAGAGAGCACAATGGCTATTTTACAAGCTATATACGATACTACATTGGTTAAACATAAGATCGGAAGTATTAATCATCCTGATATATCCAGGCTCCGCAGGATATTGTTTTGGGATACTGATTTTGACAAAATTGACTGGCAACGGCAGAAAAAAGCCGTTATCCGACGTGTGTGGGAACGTGGTAACGAAGATGAGAAAAAGGAGATACAACGATTTTACGGCATTGACAGTACATATGCTGTTATAAATGAGATTAAGCCCACTCGTCCAGAGCCTTCATTTTTAAGACAAAAATCCAGCTAATGCTCCATTGGAATACAGTATCCGTACAGCTTAAACAAACCCTGGCTACCTTAATGCAAGCTGAGGAATTAAAAGACCATCGGTTGGTCGGCGGCACGGCCCTGAGTTTATATTTAGGCCACCGAATGTCAGTAGACATTGATTTATTTACCGATGCCGGTAACTACGGCAAAATGAATTACAACAAAATAGAGGAATATTTGAGAAACAGCTTTCCTTATGTAAGCGGCGACTTTGGAAGTGATCCTGTATTCGGCAAGTCGTATCTCATCGGCGAGAATAAAGATAATATCGTCAAAGTGGACATTTACTATGCCAGTGAGACGTTTTTCGGGGAGTTAATCGAAAGCGACGGCCTTCGTTTAGCCTCTGTTGAAGAAATTATCGCAATGAAAGTCGACGTAGTGCGACGGGGCGGCAGAAAAAAGGATTTTTGGGACCTTCATGAGTTGCTGGAACAGTATTCAATTAACCAAATGATAGCGTTACACGCTACGGGATATGAATGGACACATGATGAGGAACTCATCATCAAAAACTTTACTGACTTCGGGCAAGCAGATGAAGATTTTGATCCTATTTGCCTCAAAGGGAAGGAATGGGCATTCATCAAAGAAGATTTTGAAGAAGCAGTTAACAGCCGGCAGTGAAATAAGAATTTCTATCGCCATAAAAAAACTGCCTTACCGGTACATTAAATACCTTTGGCAATTATGTTTTACAGTAATGCCTTATTGGCTGTCATTATTATCGCTGGTATAAGCTATAGCGTTATCGCCAAAAAGCTAACCGTTGCTGCTGCTTTAACCGGTGGGGTAGTGGCTTACCTGGTTTTTACAGGTGCAGGGTTTACAGGCATAGCCATGATGACCAGCTTTTTTATTTTAGCGTCGGCAGCTACATCCTGGCAACAAAATAAAAAGCAGGCGTTTGCCACAGCCGAAGAACATAAAGGCGGCCGCACCACCGGGCAGGTATTAGCCAATGCAGGCGTGCCTGCTGTTATTGGCATTCTGGTGTTATTCTATCCCCGGTATAGTCATTTATTTACGCTGATGATGGCTGCAGGTTTTGCCTCGGCCACAGCCGACACGTTATCGTCTGAGTTGGGGACAGTTTATGGCTCCAGTTTTTTCAATATTATCAGCCTGAAACCTGATCAACGAGGATTGGACGGCGTAATAAGTATAGAAGGTACACTCATTGGTTTCGCTGGAAGCGGTGTAATAGCTTTAATTTATAGCATTGGTTTTGGCTGGGGCCTGAACCTGATTTGGATAATAATAGCAGGCACAGCCGGAAACTTAAGTGATTCGGTTTTGGGGGCATTGATGGAGCGTAAGGGCATCATCGGTAATAATGCTGTTAACTTTTTAAATACTTTTATAGCCTCATTGGTTATGCTACTGTTTTACTTTATTTAATCCTCATATTTACTGCATGGCTTTTATAATAATAGGATTTATCGTTTTAGCGCTTATCGGCTACTTGATTTTGAAAAACAACAAATCAAAATTGGCCGGCGTTGTTGCCAACATCGATTACAAACCCATTTTATTGCAAAATATATCCTTTTACCGGGAGCTGGACGACGCAGGCAAACTGTTGTTTGAGCAGAAAGTAAATAGCTTTTTAGCGGGCATCACCATAGAAGGTGTGGGAACTGTGGTTGATGATACCGACAGGGTGATGATAGCTTCAAGTGCTGTGATCCCCATATTTGGTTTTAAAGATTGGGAATACCGCAACTTAACAAATGTAATATTATACCCGGATACCTTTGATGGCGAATTTCAGTTTGAAGGCGGGAGCCGGAACATATTAGGTATGGTAGGCAGCGGTTATATGAACGGGCAGATGATATTATCACGGGCTGCGCTGATCAAAGGTTTTTCCAAATCGGCAGGGAAGGAGAATACTGCTATTCATGAATTTGTGCACCTGCTGGATAAGAGCGATGGCGCTACCGACGGCGTGCCCGAAAACTTGCTGGCACATGAGTATGTATTGCCCTGGCTAAAGATGATACACCAGGAAATTCATAAAATTGAGGCAGGTAAATCGGATATCAATCCCTACGCTGTTACCAACGAGGCTGAGTTTTTTGCGGTAGTGGCCGAATATTTTTTTCAAAAGCCAACCGAACTTAAGCACAAGCATCCTGAACTCTACGAAATACTAAGCACGATATTTATGCAGGATAGGGCCGGCGATTAATGAAAGCCCAAATCAAGCTGTCCTAAAACTTCCAGTGTTTTACCTTGGGTGCCATCAATAAGATAAACCGGGGTTTCTTCGTGCCTTGAAGCAACAACAATATGAACGCCATCGGCGCATGCAGTAAAAAGTTCCTCAACCAGTTTTGGATCGTTGTTGTTTTTAGATAGGTGCGATAGCAGCAAATGCGTCATATGTGCCGGGCGATGTGTTGTAAAAAGAGCCAAAGCCTGTTTGTTGCTCAGGTGTCCCTTACCGCCGCGGATACGCCTTTTAAGGTGATAAGGGTAGCCACCGGCGTCCAACATAACCTCATCGTAATTAGCCTCTAAAAAAGCGGCGTGGCATTGGCCAAAATAGTGGATAAGCCTGTCGCAAACAATGCCCAGGTCGGTAAATACCCCAACTTTAATGTCGTGGCAGCTAACTATAAAACTATGCGGCTCTGATGCATCATGCTCTTTGGGGAAGGATGTTACTTCCAGTTGGCCAATGGTAACCGTTTCAAACTCCCGCAGGTGATGTATTAGTTTGGCATCTACGGTGTTTCCTAAATGAAGCAGGGTGCCTGGGGTAATATAAACAGGCAGGTTAAACTTTTTGGCCAGTACCGGAATGCCCCGGATATGGTCGGAATGTTCATGGGATACAAAAATGGCTTTTACCTTGCTCATGGGCAGGCCCAGGCGGGCCATGCGTTTTTCGGTTTCACGACACGATATACCTGCATCAACCAAAATAGCCTCCTGATCGTTCCCCACATAATAGCAATTGCCGTTACTTCCCGAATTTAGTGATGTAATAAATAAAGACATGTTTTTGAGCCAAAAGCTGAAGGCCGAAAGCTAAAAGCCGTCACTTCAAATCTATTATACAAAGTAACGGATTTACTGAATATTTTTGTTTCTGACTTGCCTAATCTTTTAAATAAACTGAAGTTTTTTCGCACTTATAAAAACCTGCTTATATTTAGCCATGGATTCACCGCAAACTTTACCCGTACTTGATGCCGCCGAACTGCGTGTGCTTGGCTCGCTGATGGAAAAAAGCAAAACCACACCCGACTATTACCCCATGACACTTAACGGTTTAACCGCAGCCTGTAACCAGAAAACCTCCCGCAAGCCGGTAGTAAATTACGATGAAGCTATAGTAACGGAGGCTCTGAATACGCTGAAAAGGCGCGGGCTGATTTCAACGGCAACCGGCGGATCTATCCGTAATATCAAGTACAAACACAATTTCGCCATCGTTTTCCCGGTGATTCCGGCCGAAGTGGCTTTAATTTGCCTGCTGATATTGCGTGGCCCGCAAACTCCCGGTGAGTTAAACACCAATTCGGGCAGGCTGTATGAATTTGAATCGATAGAGGATGTACAGGAAATGCTGGAAAAACTGGCCGATCCGGCTATGCCTTACATCGTGCAGTTGCCTAAACGTCCCGGTCAAAAAGAACAGCGTTATGCGCATTTATTAGCCGGTATTCCTGATATTAATGACGACGAAGAAACAGAAGAGACCGGTGGCCGGTCATCAAGTGGTCTTGAAGCACGTGTAATCAAACTGGAGCATGAGCTTGCCGAAATGAAGGAAGCTTTTGATAAGCTGATGAAGGAGTTGATGGGGTAGATGAATGTAGCAGCTAATAAGTATTTCAAGATACTTGCCGAAACCGATAAAATCATTTTTTTCATCAGCAATGGGTTTTAAAATATTAAAAAAAACTAATTTAGTGGGATATGAATAAGGACGGCCAGCGTAACCAGAAGAAGATATTCGTTTTAGATACCTCCGTGATCCTGTATGATCACAATGCCTTTCAAAATTTCCAGGAGCATGATGTAGCCATACCCATTCAGGTACTGGAAGAGCTGGACAATAAAAAAAACGGTAACGATACCCGGAATTTCGAGGCCCGGAGTTTTATCCGGCTGATGGATGACCTGTCAAAAAACAACCTGGTAAATGAATGGATTCCGCTGAACGGCAAAAGCAAAGGCAGCTTTAAAGTGGCCATGGATGTAAAAACCACACCTATCGATGCCGAGGAAGTTTTTGGATCGGACAAGATAGACCACCGCATATTAAACGTTGCTCTGGGCCTGCAGGAAGAATACCCTTCAAAAAAAGTGGTGCTGGTATCAAAAGATATTTGCCTCCGGCTTAAAGCCAAATCGCTTAATTTACACGCCGAGGACTACGAAACCGGCAAAATTAAAAACCTTGCCGAATTATACACCGGTAAAACCGATGTAGATAAGGTAACCGATAAACTTATTACCCAGCTAAACAAACATGAAAACCTTCCGGCCGAAAGTATTCATGTTCCGCAATACACCAACAATCACTTTTATATATTAAAAGGGAGAAAAAGCGATGTTTCTGGCTTTTACAATGCGGCAACCCGGCAACTGGAAAAAGTAACCGAGCAACCTGTATTTAATATTTCGCCCCGCAATATTGAGCAGGCTTTTGCTATTCATGCCTTGTTACATCCCGATATTAAACTGGTAACCATACAGGGCAACGCCGGCACGGGTAAAACTTTGCTTGCACTGGCCAGCGCGCTGGAGCAGCGCAAATATTACCGGCAAATTTTTGTTACCCGCCCTATTGTACCGCTAAGTAATAAAGACATTGGCTTTTTACCGGGCGATATCAAATCCAAAATTGACCCTTACATGGCGCCTATATGGGATAACCTCAAATTTATCAAAGATCAGTTTGCCGATGATGATAAAATGCAGGCCAAAATTGATGAGCTTGTAAACAATGATAAAATATCTATAGCCCCGCTGGCCTTTATTCGTGGCCGTACGCTAAGCAAAATCTTCTTTATTGTAGACGAAGCTCAAAACCTTACCCCTCACGAGGTAAAAACCATCATATCCCGCGCCGGCGAAAACAGCAAGTTTGTTTTTACAGGCGATATTTACCAGATAGATACGCCCTACCTTGATGCCGAAAGTAATGGCCTATCGTACCTGATAGACAAAGCTAAAGGGCACCCGCTTTACGCGCATATCACCCTGCAAAAAGGTGAGCGGAGCGAATTGGCGAATTTGGCAACGGAGCTACTATAAACACGATTTTAAGGATTTTGCAGGATTGACAGCACTAAAAAAAATGATGCAAAAACCAAGATGTCTGTTTACTGTTGTAAACCAAAGTAAATCATGTCAAATCTTATAAATCGTGTTAAGAATCACTAAATACCTCCATTCCTGTCTCGTATTTGAGTTGGATGGCTATAAATTATTATTTGATCCCGGTAAATTCTCGTTTGCAGAAGGCGAGGTTACCGCACAAATGTTTGCGGATGTAAAAGCCATTGTAATAACGCATATTCATCCTGATCATTACGACCTGGAAATATTAAAGAGTATTCTTGATTTAAGCGGTGCCATAGTGATAACCAACAACCAGGTAGGGCAGGAGCTGGATAAAGCAAGGATAGTTTATACCTTGTTTGAAGAAGGTACACAAAATTTTGGCCCCTTTATATTAAGAGCTATCCCGGTTACGCACGAGTTAATTATGGACAATCCGCTGCCCCAGATGACGGGCTTTATCATCAATAACAAAGTACTGCACCCGGTTGATTCGATGGAAGATAACCTGCTTGAATATCAAGGAATAGAGTTGTTGCTTATGGTGACGATGGCGCCTTTTGCCAATGAGGTGAGGATCTCGGGTTTTGCCGATAAATTACGGCCAAAACAAATACTGCCGGTTCATGATGGTTATGCTAAAGAGTTTTTCATCAAACAACGTTATGCAGCTTATGTAAAGCACTTTGATAAATTCGGCATTAAATTTCACGAAATTTATAAAGTGGGCGATAGTATAACTATCGAATAACTCATCTGCACAAAATCGTACCTGGCAATGGCACCCGGTGGCTATTGGTCAGATTTGGCATAAAATAAAAAAGTCCCCGCTTCTTACAGCGGAGACCCTATGGAACCAACCTCCTGCTAAGCTGGCCCACATTAACCTTATCACATTTCAAAAATGTAGATTAATAATGAAGAAAGTATGAACTTCGTTTTTATAGCTAAGGTTAATTTTACATCTTAGCAAAAAGCCTGATAATTTGTATGCAGAAACCCGATAGCCTTATTTTTGACATGGACGGAACCCTTTGGGATGCCGTTGATACCTATACCACTTCATGGAATTTGACCTTTGAAAAACTTGCTATAAATAGGATAATAAACCGTGCTGAGTTGCTGGGGCTTATCGGAATGGAGGGTAAAAAGCTAACAAAGGCTTTAATGCCCGATCTTGACGACGATATAGCCTATGAAATTTACATGGATGTAAATGAAACCAGGAGACAAATATTACCAAAGAGCGGTGGTAATATGTACGATGGCGTTACCGACGGGATAAAACTATTGGCAAAAAAATATAAAATTTTTGTCCTGAGTAATTGTGCAGTTGGTATTATCCCGCTATTTATATCATGGGCAAACATTGGCGATTATGTTACCGATTATATAGCGTATGGCGAAAATAATATGCCCAAGCACCACAATATGCATTTGCTGATTGATAAACATGAGCTTAAAATACCGGTATATGTAGGCGACACACAAGGTGACGCAGAGCAGACACGCATGGCAGGCATACCTTTTATATTTGTGAGCTACGGATTTGGAAAAACTGACGACTATGAACACACGTTTAATGATTTTCCGTCGTTAACATCCTATTATATGGGTTTGTAAATAAATCGACATTTCATAATTATATTAAATGGTAAAACGCGGCCTTTTGTTTTTTGCATTTGTTATTGTTTTTGGCGAGTTACACGCTCAAAAAGTACAATTGGATTCCATCCGCTGGATTAATAAAGACCTGGGGCATCTGTATTTTCAGCAAGGCCGTGTTAACTTGAATTTTGTTGGAAACGATAAATTCAAAAGTCATTATTCCATTGTAAAGGATACTTTGATTATGACTGATATTTACACCTCAAGCGCCGATAACTTTAGGGTTAAACACAAAACCAATTTTAAATTTTTGATCAGGGATCTGACCAAAAGTCGCCTTTATATCAAAGCTATCGACTCGAACGCCGTTAAGCTGGCTGGTCTGGCTACCTATGAGTTCACCAATTTTAAAAACAGTTATGATAAAGATGTTAAATTTTCTGCTATCCGTTTTTTATCGTCAACCTGTCATGGCGATTGCCCGCAGCTTGAAATCTTAATTTCGGCAAATGGTGATTATCATTTAAGAGGAGGGGAGTATGCTGATCCTTTTAAAGGGGAGTTTACGGGGAAATTATCCAGGACTCAGCTTGATACTTTGAATTATTGGCTTAAGCATAGCGAACTGAAAAAAATGTATGGCTGGCAACAGCAAGACCAGGTAATTGATGCGCCTAACTATTATTTTGAGATTGATTTTGAAAACGATAAAAAGAAACTGAGCGTGACCACCAATCAGCTACCATTAAACATCACTGACCTGGTGCAGTTTATGTTATCGTCCTATAAAAAAGTGAAATTGACGCCGGTAACAACGGGCCATTAAGTAGGGATGCTAAAATAAAAGGTTGAACCAACACCCTCGGTGCTTTCAACCCATATTTTACCTTTGTGGCTTTGAATAATCTCGGTTGACAGGTAAAGCCCTATACCAAAACCCGAAACATGTTTGATTTTTTCATTATCCACCCGGTAAAAACGCTGAAATACTTTTTTATGATCTTTGAGTTTAATGCCTACACCTTCATCGGCTACCGCAACAACCACAAATCCATCGGTGATGGTGCTACTAACCACAATGCTGGTTCCTTTTGCCGAATATTTTACAGCATTGCTTAAAAAATTGCCAATAACCTGGCCAAGCTTTTCCTTATCGCCGGTAACGTTTAAAATACCCGGATTATTAAAAACTAAGGTATGGCTGTAGGTTGATAACAGTAATTCGGTAATGCAATCGCCTATGAGTTTGTTCATGTCAAACAATTCCGGGTTAAGCTGTAGCTTGCCCGATTCCAGTTTTGAAAGATCGAGGAAACCATGAATCAGGTCGGTCATTTTGTTAACCTGATTATTCGCTTTGCTTAAAGCATTATTTATAAAAGTATCGTTATTTGAAGCCAGTTTTTTTGATAGTAGCTGGAGGTATGATTTAATGGAGGTTAGCGGCGTTTTTAATTCGTGGCTGGCCATAGCTATAAAGTCGTTTTTTCTGATTTCATCACGTTTACTTTCGGTTACGTCAATAACAGTGCCCAGCATTCTAACAGGTTTTTGTCGCTCGCCTATAACTAATTTACCTTTGATACTTAGCCAGTGGATGCTGCCAACGGGCCAAACCACCCGTACATCGCAGGCATAAATGCCGGTTTTTACAGCTTCGTTAAATGCATCTGTTATTATCTGTCCATCCTCGGGCAACACCAGCTTTTGAAATGCCTCTATCGATGATAACCAGCTATCTGCCGGGTAGCCAAATAATTCAGCTAACTGAGGCGAACACAAGCGTACTTCATCTTTAAAGTCCCAATCAAAAGTTGCAAAACCGGTTGCTTCGGCAGCAAGGCGTAGCCGGTTCTCGCTTTCTATGGCAGCTTCTTTTGCATTTACCTCGCCGGTTATTTCGGCAATGGTATTTAAAATATAAGCAACCTTACCATCAGCGCCATTAAAAGGAACGTTGCTACATGACCAATATCTGGTCATGTAATCCCCGGTTTCCGGGTCGCGGGTATCGTAACGATAGGTTGGTATATCAATTTTCCGGCCGGTTTGTACCACCCTGGTAAATGTTTTACGTGCACCTGTTTCGTCTGCGGGGTCGTCATCGTCATCAGGAAAAACCTGGAAGAAACTCTTGCCGATAATCATTTCGCGGGTGGCATTTGTTATGGTAAGGTAGGCCTCATTTGCAGCCATAATGGTAAAATGCGGCACATCAGCCTTAACCAACAGTGAGCCGGGCGACTTTTCGAATATAATTTTGAAAATCTCATCTGGCAAAACAGGCGATAGTTCGGCGGGCATTTCTGTTAATTTAAAGTAAACACAGATAAAGTTAGGGTTTAAACTCATAATGGGTAATCATTAACAATAATTTTTTTTATTTAACCTTTAGGAAACAGCCGCAACTCAAAATCTTCTTTTATTTGAATTATCGTTCGGCTTCGTCCCAACTTTTTGTAGCTTTAGATAATTAAAAATACCATCCATGAAGGTCAAGACCCGGTTAATTCTTTTATCAATAGTATTATTGCTGTTTGCAGGTTTTTTTTACTATCGTTTTTATTTTGTTTTCGGCGAGGGCGCTAAAGCGGGTACCATGAATTATTTTGTAAAAAAAGGTTATGTTTTTAAAACTTATGAGGGCCGGCTGATACAAAACGGCATCCGTACACAAACGCAAGGGAATATAACCTCAAATGAGTTTATGTTTTCGGTAACAAACGAAAAGGTAGCACAACAATTAAACAACAGTGCCGGCTCATACCTGGAGTTGCATTATAAAGAATACCTGCACACGTTGCCATGGAGAGGGGTGAGTGTATTTGTTGTAGATAGTATAATTTCGGCCAAGCCAATAAACCCGGTTAATCCTTAAAAAAGACTATCGGCTTTACCAGAATTAGCTTCTTTGATCTTACTTAAATTAAAGGCCAATTTACCGCCAATATTGTTGGCTTTTATCAATCCTTTATCAAACGGATAATTAAGTATGTCTTCGGCGTTTTTTTGGTGTATGTGAGGATTGGTGCCGGGTTCAAGCAGGTTTAGTTTTGATGCAACTTCGCCGGCTGTTGCCTCTCCTAACTGTGCAAGTGCAAATACAACGTTATTTTGCACACAAGCCGAAGATGAATATTCGTGTGGTACGTGCAGGGGTTTGTATTCTTTAAAGAAGGATAGATCGGGGCTATTCATGGTAATACAGTTAAATATTTACAGCATCACGTAACCCTTTGACAGTTTCATGCGATGTTTTAAACCCTTCCAATTGCCATGTTAAAAGGTTCACTACTTTATCGTCTTCCCAAATGAGCTCTTTATCGTCCTGCGCTTTCCTGTATGCCCTGATGATAACATCTTCGCCATATTCACAATCGGCCAATATGCCTTGCTTGCCTTTATTAATAAGCACGGCTTTCAGATTAATCCAGGTATGATAAAATTTGCCCGATAGGGTAGTGCCATCGGCCGGCTGGCCACCTAAAACGAGGATATACTCCTTTAACTCGCTAACGTTATTTTTACTTTGATCAATATATTCGTTAAACAGCAATACCAAGTCACTGTCGGTCGAATCTTCCAATGCATTTTGATAACCGGCAATACGGTCGTTATTTATTTTGATCAGATCATTCAGCGCCGAGATCTGGTGTTGGATATGCTGTAATACTCCCATGGCTCTAAATATTATATAAATACAACGTTATAGGAGAGTTAATGTTTTAATTTTAGTATCAAGTAGTTAGTATCAGGTATCAAGACTTTTTGATTGGGCGGGGCCGAAAAATGGAATTGTGATTTTCTTTACAAAAAAGTAACTTCAAAAACAGTTTACCACACTAAGCATTAAAAATCAACTACCTTGCTGTTAGCCTGCGGTGAAATTTAATGGTCATTGCCCTCAACAGGTAAAGCAAAGCAAAAAGTAGATCCTTTTCCCTCAACGCTGTTTACCCACATTCTGCCGCCTTCGCGTTTAATTATTTCCGATGATATGTATAATCCCAGCCCCAAACCGGGAAAAGTATGTTGCTTGTTGCCACTAACTCTGTAAAACTGTTCAAATACCTTATCTTTTTTATCACAGGGGATGCCGATACCAAAATCCTGCACGCAAGTGATAACTTCCTCATTTTCTAACCGTGTGCTAACAATTATTTTATCAGTATGCGGCGAGTATTTTATTGCATTGGTTATCAGGTTGGTGATTACCTGACTTATGCGGTCTTTATCCGAGTAAATATGCCCCGTTTCGGTAAAATTTGCTACCAATTTATGTTTTTGGGTTGTGTGCTGCAAATCATCTACGGTTTCTTGTATTACCTGGTTAAAATCAAACCAAATTTTGTTAAATTGTAACCTGCCTGAGTTTATTTTGGTAACATCTAACAAATCGCCAATTAAATTAGTAAGGCGGTTTACCTGGGCGTCCATTCTTGTTACCATCTCGGCCTTTTTAGTTTCGCCTTCCCTGGTAAGCATAGCGCCCAGTACCTGCGCATAAGCTTTTATACTGGTTACCGGCGTTTTCAATTCATGACTGGCAATGCCTAAAAAATCGTCTTTTTGGCGTTGCAGTTGCTTTTGCTCGTCTATATCGGTACTGGTACCAAACCACTTAACAATCTTTCCATCGTTCACAAAAGGCAAGGCCTGGGCAAGGTGCCATTTATAAACCTGGTTTTTATCTATCAGTCTAAACTCATATTGGTATATATTTCCGGTTTTAATTGATGATGTCCAGGCGGCAATACATCCGTCCCGGTCTTCGGGATGTACCAGGTTTAACCATAATGCGCCAATTATCTGTTCCTGTCCTGTTCCAAAATAATCAGTTGTGCGCTGGTTTACATAATCAATATTACCATCGGTATTTGCTGTCCATAATTGTACAGGCATAAAATCGGTGACAAACTCAAACTGTTTAATCTGGTCGTTTAGCTCCTGCCTGTCGGCAATTTCGCGGCGCATATCGCGTGCTATTGTTGCGCGGCCCTGCGGTTTACCTGTAACCGAATCATAAACCAGCATTGTTGTTCCATAAACAGGTATTGCCTCGCCCGTTTCAAAATGCCTGAAGTTGATTTCGCCCGACCATTTGCCATCTTTCATCAGCCCCTTGTTTACTTTATTAATCAGTTTAGCTACGTCGGCTGTGGTTACATATTGGCTGTTATGCCGCTCCAGTTCCTCCTGGCTTTGGATGCCCAGCATTAGCCTTCCGGCTGCATTTACATAGCTCACATTTCCATCCAGATCGGACAGGCTAACAAAATCAGAACTGTGGTCAATCAGCGTTAGTAATTTATATTGCTCATTATGTGCTTTTTTTTCGGGTCTCAGGTCACGGGCTACAGTTGCCAGCCCAATAGGGTTATCAGTGAAATTATCATTGATGCTAAATGAGTTGATATATACAGGTATAGGTTCGCCTGTTTTGAAATGCCTGTATCTTATTTCGCCGCTCCATTTACCATTTTCCAGTATTGCAGGTAATATTTTATCGGCCACAATTTGCCTGTCATCTTCATGAAAATAATTAAAGCCAGATGTTAGCGCTTCGGCAGCATCGTTTATGCCCAATAAATTATAACCGGACTTATTCAGGTAGATAATGTTGGTTGATGCACTGCCCAGCACAATAGTATCGGCGGTATTTTCAACCAGGGCTATCAATTTTTGTTGCTCCTGCCGGTCCAACTGTTCACGGGTTGCGTCTCTTATGATCCCTGCAAAACGCCAAAGTTCATTATTCGCTCCGAAATAGGCTTTGCCTTTACATTGAATCCAGTACTTTAGGCTTCCATCCTGGTTAATTGATCTGAATGTTATATCATAGTTACCATCCGACGCCGGATTATATGCGTTTTGGACAGCTTCCTTTACCCGAAACTCATCTTCGGGATGGATGTATCTGAAAATATCGTTGTATGTTATTTCATCGCCCGCCGAAAAACCACATAGTTCTTTGCAGCGATCATCCCAAATCATTATTTTTTGGGGCGGATAAAGGTCCCAGGTGCCTATTTCAGCGGCGTGTAAGGTAAACTGTTTCCGTTCTTCGCTTTCCTTTAATTTTAGGCGCGTTAGTACCAGTTCAGTAACATCGGCGCCTGTATTTAAAATCCCCCAAACCTGGCCATCGTTATTTTTTATTGGCGTAAATATAAAGTTAAAGTAAAATATTTCCAGCTTGCCGTTTACAACTATATCAACCCGTGCCTCTGTTGCTTCATAGGCTATGCCTGTATTATAAACGTTGTTAAGAATATTAAAAACTGGTTGTGTTTTTAATTCGGGCAACAATTCAAAATACGGTTGGTCAATAACATCATCGCCCTTTGCAAATATTTTGATGATGGATTTATTGGCAATTTTTATCAGCATATCCTGGCCTACATAAAGACCAACCGGACTTGGCGACTCTTCAATAAGCGTACGAAAGATGTTTTCGTTATTCAGGAAACTTTGTTCTGTGGCGTTGGTCATTTACCTGGTAAAGTGTATAAATATAGGCCTTTAATTTATATGGTAATAAACTAAAAAAAGCGATGTTCTGTTTTTACGAGTTTATTAACCTCCGGATAATGAAAATATTCACGCATTGATAAAAGAAAAGGTGCTGCCTTTTTATGTTGAATTACCAATAATCACTACAATTTTTTCTTATCAAAAATTGTAGTTAAGTTAAATACTTCTGATATTCGGGCTTTATCGGCTTTGTTGCCAAACCAACTTATATACCCTAAAAACATGTCGGCCATCGATAACGGAAATGTATCAATAGTAATAAGTACCAATGGTACTGCTACCATCAGCTTCTATCATCCATCCCAAAATTCCCTTCCATCTCATTTACTGCAAAAACTCGCTAATATTATTAATGATGCAAGTACTGATGATGCAATAAGAGTTATTGTATTAAAAAGTGAGGGCGAACGCACATTTTGTGGCGGCGCCAGCTTTGATGAATTGATGCAAATAAAGGATAAGGGACAAGGAAGTAAATTTTTTTCGGGCTTTGCCGATGTAATTAATGCTTGCCGCAAATCCACCAAAATAATCGTTGCCCGAATACAGGGGAAAGCCGTTGGTGGTGGGGTGGGCCTTGCCGCCGCTGCCGATTATTGTTTGGCAACCCAGTTTGCCGCAATAAAGTTAAGCGAGTTGGCAATAGGAATAGGGCCATTTGTAATTTCGCCGGCGGTAATACGTAAAATTGGCTTACCGGCATTTTCGCAACTGACTATCCGGGCAACTGAATTTCAAACCGCGCTGTGGGCAAAAGATAAAGGGTTGTATAATGAAGTTTACGAAAATATAGCTTCTCTTGATGTTGCGCTTGATGAATTGGTAAATAAACTTGCGTCATACAATCCTGCGGCCTTAACCGCCCTCAAACAGCTATTGTGGGAAGGAACCGGTGACTGGGACTTACTATTGGCCAATAGGGCGGCAACAAGTGGCGAGTTGGTGTTATCTGATTTTACACGGCAGGCGCTTCATGCTTTTTTAGTTGGAAAAAAATGAGTGGCTATTGATTTAATTAATTGGCCGTGAGTATTTTATTTGCTACTGGAAACGTATTTTAGCGCTTGGAGTTATTGTCTATAAAAGTTAGCTTTAAAATCATTTTATTATAACTTTATCAGGATAAATTTATATCACGAATCATATCCTAATAAAGGTATAATATTGGGGTAAAATATATAGCTTGCGGGAATATTTTATTTAAATGTATTATTCTAAAAAAAGCAAATTTATAACTTTTGTAAGCTTGTTCACCATATTAGCAGGTGCATTAGTTGTATGTGGATGGCTTTTGAATATCGATGCACTTAAAACCCTAATACCTCAATATGTAGCTGTTAAATTTGGTACCGCACTGTGTTTGTGCTTTTTAGGTTCAGCTACTTTATTAGCTCAGCTTCCTCCCAAAAACTATGTCAAGCCAGCGTTTATCGCTCTATCAATCATCGTTGCTTTGTTTGGCTTGTTTGGGCTGTTGCAATATCTGTTGCAGTTTTATTTAATTACCAATCGGTTATTTGTTAGCGGCAATGATATAATAACCGGCGCAAACTATACTTATAACGGTTATACAAGCATAAATACTTCCATTTGTACGCTGTTATTAGGGGCTGCTTTTTTGCTGCTTGTTACCGAACGAAAAAAAATGCAATTAACGGGGCAGTATATGCTTCATGTTGTTACTCTTATTTCAACTGTTGCCATTATCGGTTATTTATATGGATTGTCGCTTTTTTATAATTTTAGCTATGTAAGCTCGATGCCGGTGCATACAGCATTGTTCTTTTTGGGGATTTCGGTTGCAGCTTCGCTTTTGCATCCTCAATATGGCCTTACCAATTTATTTACCGGCAACAGGGTGGGCAATCAAATGGCGCGTAAGTTATTTTTGCCGTTGGAGCTGATATTTATTGTTTTAGGTTTTGTGAGGTTTAAAACGCAGTATAACCACCTGGTTACGCTTGATGTAAGCATATACATGCTTACCCTCGTTATGCTTAGCATTTGCCTTACCATAGTGGCTGTTACGGCAATATGGCTTAATCGCATCGATGAAAAACGATCTGCTGCAGAAGATGAAGTTATTTCAATGAATAATTCTCTTGAAAAAAGGGTAGCAGAACGATCTGTTGAACTGACGGCGCTTATAGAAAAGCTGGGCGAAAGTGAACGCCGGTACAGGTTACTTATTGAACATGCTTCGGATGCAATCTATGTGCTAAATTTCGACAATACTTTTACCGAAGTAAATGCCAGCATGTGCAAAATGACTGGCTACTCGCGTGAAGAGCTTTTACAACTTAAGGTAATAGATTTGCTTGAACCCGAGCATCTGAAAATTGACCCTATCATATTGAGCCCGGATGACTTAACAGAAGCCACTATCAAAGAACGTCGTTTTTTGAGGAAAGACGGTACTATTTTCGACGTGGAAGTAAACGTGAAAAGATTTTCAGATGACCGTATATTGGTTATAGCACGTGACATTACCGCCCGTAAAGCAATGGAAACTGAGTTAAGACTCGCCGAGTTGAAATTCAGGACCCTGGCAGAAAAATCAATGGTGGGCATTTACATTGTTCAAAAAGGAAAATTCACCTACGTAAATCCGCGTTTTGCGCACATATTTGGCTATACTCAGCAAGAGCTTGTTGATGCGCCATCTGCTGCAATGGTTGTTAGCGAGCAACATAGAGATATAGCGTTGGAAAACATCCGTGCGCGGTTGGATGGAGAGATTGACAGTATTGATTACGAGGTAATTGGCCAGCGGGCGGATGGATCATTAAACTGGGTGGAGTTTTACGGTAACAGGGTAACTATTAATGGCGAACCTACCATTATAGGATCAATGATAGATATATCGGAGCGAAAAGGAGCTGAAGAACTATTGCGCCAATCTGAACTGAAATATAAATTGTTGTTTGACAGCAATCCATTGCCTATGTGGATGATATCGAGAGAGAATCTTTCGATAATCGCGGTAAATAGTGCCGCCGCAAAACACTATGGCTACACCATTGATGAATTTTTGCAGATGAACGTCAGGGATTTAAGCATCAAAGAAGATTGGAACGGCTTGATGGAGAGCTTTAATAAAAATATCGCCGACTCAGGAGGTCAGGGCATTTTTAAACACCGGAAAAAAGACGGGGCGATAATTAATGTTCAGATTATCGCCCAGGATATTGTATTTGATGGGAAGCCTGTCAGGCTTTCATTGGCACATGATATTACCGAAAAAATCAAATCGGATGAATTACTGCGAAAATCGGAAGCCAACCTTCAAACTATTTTAAACACAACCGATTCTGCCTACGCCCTGTTTGATAAAAAACTGAACATATTGGCATATAATACTATGGCGGCAAAGTTTGTAAAAACGGAATACAATCAGGAACCTGGCGAAACCAATTTACCTGATGATTATTTCCCTATTGAACGGCTTCCGCAGTTTAAAAAGTTTGCCAATAAGGTATTAACAGGTCATCACGTAAGCTATGAAATTGATTATCCACAAGCCACCGGCGGTGTTACGTGGTATTACGTACGATTGTTGCCAATTATTGATAGTAACAAGCAGATACTTGGGCTTATGATGGCGTTTTATGATATTACGGAAAGAAAGAACGCCGAAAGTGACTTAAAAGCTGCTTATGAGCGAATTCATGAACAGATAAACAGTATAAAAACAATGGCCTGGAAACAATCGCATTTTATGCGAAGCCCTGTTGCCAATTTAAAAGGGCTTGCGGCTATGCTTAAAGATGATCCTGCAGATGTTACCGCATTAGCGTATATCATGGTAGAACTTGACCGGCTGGATACTGTAATAATTGAAATGGCAAATGATGCGGCCGTGCACGAAAATTGATGGATTTTGGTAGTATAAAATACAAGTTAAAAAGCCCATCTGGCATTGTTGGATGGGCTTTTTAGATATTTTAGTTTAGGTATTACCAGTAGCGGTGACCATAAAATGGCCTATAATATGATACTTTGAGCTTTGGCAAATTGAAATGACTATAATATGGCCAGGGTTATTATTGAAATTTTAAACAGTTTCATCGCATTAAAAATTTATTAGTTAATAACTTTGTCTACATTTATAATGACTAATAATAAACTTCGGGTTTAAATCCTTCATATTCCTTTTAAGCATGTATTACATCATTTTTACGGTACTAATTTTGTCTATTGTACTAACAGTTTCATACATAGTATCTTACTTTGGAAAATTACGGGCTAAAGAGAAAAACCTGGAGAAAATCAAAAACAAATGGAGCAAACCGGTAAACTCACGGCGCAATTTTGATTTGATAAAAATTTACCTGGATGCAGATGCGGCTGCGGGCAAAATATCAGCAGTAACGGCAGATGACCTTGACCTTAAAAATGTTTTTAACTATATAGACAGGACTAACTCGAAACCAGGTAAACAACTATTATATAAAAAGCTACATTTTCCGGAAACGTCACTTGATAATTTATTAAAACTTGACGAGAAAGTAACAGCCCTAAACGCCGATGCGCCCAACCGGGAGTTTATTGAGCTCGAGCTTTCAAAACTCAACCATAGTGATGCCTATCAAATTCCCAACTTATTTTTAAAAACGCATACGCCCTTATTTGCACCTTTAATGGCATTTTATATTAAAGTTGCACCTTATTTAATTTTGGCTGCAATTATTTCACTCATTGTTATACCTAACCCTGTTAGCCTGATTATATTGGGCGTTCTGTTGGGCTATAATATGATATTTCATTTCGCGAGCAAGAAAAAAACAGCAGAATATTCGGGCTCGCTGCCCCAATTGTTAATAATGCATAAAGTGGCCGTTTGGTTAGTTAAATATGCAGATATAGGCGATACCGGCGATGTTAAAAAAAGCCTGGTAAACCTTGCCGGCTTGAAACGATCATTAAGTATTGTAAATTTTGAAAGCGAGCTGGTTATTGATTCGGGCTCTCCGGGTTATGCGGTATTTCAGTTGTTTAAGGTGCTTTTTTTGCTCGAGCCACATATTTATACCAATTCAATAAGGCACATCGGCAAATTCCGCCAAGACATTGAAAAGGTACACAACTTTGTTGCCGAAGTTGATATGCTGATAGCCATACAATCGGTAAGGGAAGGTTTACCATTTTATAACAAGCCCGAATTTATCAGCCAGGATGCAAAAATGGAAATTACAGACCTGTTCCATCCTTTGGTAGATAAATGCGTACCTAATTCGTTGTATACCAGGGCTGATAGGGGAGCTTTAATAACGGGTTCAAACATGTCGGGCAAAACCACATTTATTAAGGCAATAGCAATCAATACTTTGTTGGCCCAAACTATATTTACCAGCTGCGCCAAGGCTTATAAAGCACCATTTCTGAAAATACAAACCAGTATTAAAATAACGGATAGCATTGAAGAGCAGCAAAGCTTTTTCCAGGCACAGGCTTTGGCCATATTAAATATTGTTGATAGCAGCAGTGCTGCCGAAGAAATTAAAAGCCTGGTTATTATAGATGAAATTTTCAGGGGCACAAATACTATTGAACGTATCGCAGCTGCGAAATCGGTATTATCATACATCACCGCCAACGATAATTTTGTTTTTGTATCTACCCACGACCTTGAACTGGCTGAATTACTGGACGAGGATTTTGCCATTTACTCGTTTGAGGATTCCAAATCGGGCAAGACGCTGGTATTCGATTACAAATTAAAAGAAGGCCTGCTTAAAAGCAAAAATGGTATAGCCATATTAGCATCAATGGGCTACCCGGAGTCTGTAATTGATGACGCCAATATTGTAAGCGAACGCATGATGTTGAAGTATATGGAGTAGCTTAGTTCTATTCTCCCTCGTACAGCTTCAGCTTATTCCTCAGCCCACGCATGTTTTCCTGCATCTGCTCAATCCTCTCAAGCATGTGCGTTATAGCCTCGATACCTGCAATATTGATATCTAACTCGTGCAAGCTAATTATTTTCTGAAGTTTTTTTAATTCAGATTTGGGAATGAATATGATTTTGTCAACTTCTTTAACATCAACAAGTCCTGCTTGCTGCAACGAATTTATAAACGTAAATTCCACGTTATGGTAGATGCAAAATTCGTCGACTGTAATTAGATTCTCCGTTTTCATAATAATCAGGATTTTGACAGTTCTTCAAACAGTTGCTTTTGTTTATCGGTAAGGTTGGTTGGTATTTTTATATTATAGGTAAGATATAAGTCGCCAAACTCATTCTCTTTTTTATAAACCGGCATACCCTTGCCTTTCAGTTTTACTTTGGTGCCATTTTGAGTTTCGGGCTTTACTTTGACTTTTACTTTTCCGGTTGGTGTTTCGGCCATAATCTCGCCACCTAATACAGCCGTATACAAATCAAGATCAACGGTATTATAAATGTTTGCGCCATCCCGTTTAAAACGGCTATCGGCAGGGATATTAAATTTAATAAATAAGTCGCCGGCAGGGCCACCATTTGCGCCAGCGCCGCCATGGCCTGCAATTTTAATGGTCTGGCCATTTTCTATGCCTGCCGGGATAGTAATGCGTATATTTTTTCCGTTAACTGTAAGCGTTTGCTTATGTGTTTGTAAAGTATCTTGCAGGTTCAATTGAAATTCGGCATTTAAATCCTGCCCGCGGTAGCCTTTACGGCGCCCGCCGCCTGCACTGCCCGCGCCACCAAACATCGATTGGAAGAAATCAGAAAAATCTTCGCCGCCGCCAAAGCCGCCTCCAAATCCTTCGAAACCGCCCGCCCCATCATTACTACGCTGCCTGTTTTGTTGCTGCTTGGTTTGTTGTTCATATGCTTCGCCATGTTGCCAGTTTTCGCCGTATTTATCGTACTTTTTGCGTTTTTCAGGGTCGCTTAGTACTTCATTGGCCTCGTTTATTTCCTGGAATTTTTTATTCGCTTCAGCGTCGTTGGGATTTAGGTCGGGATGATATTTGCGGGCCAGCTTGCGGTAAGCATTTTTAACGTCTTTGTCCGAAGCTGCCTTGTCTATCCCTAATATTTTATAGTAATCAATAAAAGCCATGATTGGTTGATGTGTAACTTATCTAATAACTGTATAAAGATAAGATGGTTTTCAAATATTGCGGCATTATAAACGGTGAACATTTGGTTATATATTTTAATTAATCACCTGGTTGCTTTTACCCCATTCACAATCCCGTCAAACATCAGGATTGTTTTACTTTGGAGTTAATAGCAATTAAACAAATGATACAAAGTTTAAAATAGTAGTGTAAATTTGATGCATGCAAAACCAATTTTTCCACTTGTTTAGCGATATCAAAACCAAAGAGATTGCGCCAGGCTATTTTTCAAAACTAATTCACACCAATTCAAACACCTTCAATTTTATTGAAGTAAAGGCCGGGATATCTTTACCGATGCATAAACACATACACGAACAGTCTTCGTTTGTGCTGGAAGGGCAATTTGAACTTACTGTTGATGGTATTCCGCAGGTATTAGATTCCGGAATGTTTGCAATCATTCCTTCAAATATTGTGCATGGTGGTACCGCTGTAACTGATTGCAAACTGATTGATATTTTTAGCCCTGCCCGCGAGGATTATAAATTATTGTAAACGGTTATTTTTGTTAGGGATTTATTGCTGTAAATACTAAGTTTGCCCTCCCAAAATAAGTTTTATGCCAATAGCTAAAGCAACGCTTGCTGATGTATCCGAACTAAATAAATTGATTAACAGTGCCTACCGGGGCGAAGAATCAAAAAAAGGCTGGACTACAGAAACCGACCTGGTTAGCGGTATCAGGATTGATGAGCCGATGTTGATTGATTACCTGAATAACGATGCTATCACCATTTTAAAATATACTGACACCGATGCTAAGATAATAGGCACGGTATACCTTGAAATTAAGGGGGATAAGTTATATCTGGGTATGTTTAGCGTATCGCCGCCGTTGCAAAATGGGGGAGTGGGCCGCGCTTTAATTGAGGAGGCCGAAGTTATTGCAAAGCAACTTGGCCTGCATACAATCAGCATGACGGTAATCCGCAGCCGTAAGGAGTTGATTAGCTGGTATGAGCGGCGCGGTTACGCATTCACGGGTAAAATTCAGCCGTTTCATGACCATGGCCGTTTTGGAGCGCCAAAAGAGCTGATAGAACTTATTGTAATGGAAAAAACGGTTTAAACGCCGCCATTCATTAATTGCTGAAAACTATCAATAAACTGACCAACGTGTAAGCCATCTACCAGTGCGTGATGTACGTGAATAGATACAGGCATCGATCTTTTACCGTCTGCATGCAGCGTCATTTTACCGAAGGAGATCTTGGGGCAGCTATCTTCAATACCAAACATCCGGGCATGGGATATACTGGTAAAATCAATCCACGGTAATGACGAAAATCGGATGATGTTGGTAGCCGAAGAGCGTACCAGCTCATTGGATTGTTGAACCTGCTCAACCTCTTGATTGGCGGTAACTATAAATTCATCAAATGAAGGCGCGTATGGAAACGATCCGAAGCCAAATGTGCCATTGGCACGCCCAACGGTCGATCCTCCGTCTATTTGATCGTGGATGTATACTTCATCGCCTTCGATACGATAAGTAAATTCGGCTATTTTTTGCGCGGCTGTTAGCGCAAGGTACATAGTGTATAAAAAAAATGACACCTTTTTTTCTTTGGCAAAAACATACGCGACCGTACAATCCACGGTCACGGTTACGCCGTAATAAGGCTCGTCAAATTGCTTAAAGAAAAGAAAATGCTCTTTGCGAGCCCAGGTATCAAGATCTAATTTTTGCTTCATCCTTGTACCGATGATAAAATATCTATAAGCTTATCGGTCTGCATAAATTTTTCATGACTTAAGCTTGTTTCTATATGTTCATGCGCCCAGGTGGTATGGAATGGGACATGAATGGCATATCCGCCAATATTCAATACCGGCATTACATCTGATTTAAGGGAATTACCCACCATCATAAATTCGTCGGGGTTGATATCCAGGTGTTTTATCAGTTTAATATAATCATCTTCCTTTTTATCACTCATGATCTCGATATGGTGAAAATAATGCGCCAGCCCCGATTTTTTTAGTTTACGTTCCTGGTCAAGCAGATCGCCTTTTGTTGCTACCACCAGGCGATAATCAGTTTTTAGCGTTGATAACACGTGCTCCACGCCATCCAGCAGTTCAATAGGCTCATTGAGCATCTCCCGCCCATATTGTAAAATAATGTTGATGGTATCAATACCAATCTTATTGTCTGATATTTTTAATGCGGCTTCAATCATGCTCAGGATATAGCCTTTTATGCCATAACCGTAAAGGGGCAGGTTATCAACCTCTACCTTAAAAAGCTCCTTTGAAATATCATGTTCGGGCAAAAAATCTTCCAGCAGGCTGCAAAACTTTCTCTCCGTATTCTGAAAATAAGGTTCGTTAACCCAAAGAGTATCGTCGGCATCAAAAGCAATAACTTTTAATTTCATGGTAATTGGTAAACTGATTGCAATAATAACAATACCCTGTTAATTATTCATCAAAAAGTGTGTTAGGTGGAATTGACAACGTTTTTAATATTTCGGTAATCTTTTTTAAAAAAAACAGGTCTCCATGATGCAACCTTTGTTTTTAAAACAACGTCCTATAACCAACATGATCAAACCTATTCAATTAATGGAAGAGATACTGCCCCCTTTAAAAGAATTTATTGTTGATTATTGCAGCCGCTACAAAATTCGCAGCGTAGATCCCGGTAGCCTTTGCCTTGAAACCAGCCTTGATCTTGACCTTGATATTTTTGATATCGAAATAGACCTCTTTCTGGCCGATTTTACCGATCAGTTTAATATCGACCAATCTAAATTTACCTGGTATAAATATGGCTATCCAAAAGGATCAACCCGTGTACGGATGATAAAAATGGTATTTGGCTACAACAGCACCTGGGTAAAACAACTCGCACACTACTGTTACAAACCCAAGTTTAAAGTGCGCAATTTGCAGGATGCGGTAATTACCGGTATGCTTGTATAGGCTCCTAACAGGGAAATCGCGTTTAAGATTTCATGATCAACTATATTGTACTATACAGGCATTAATAGTATCAAATTATTAGATTTTTCGCGCAAAGACGCTAAGCCGCAAAGGAAAAATAAGCAAATCACTTTGCGTCGTGGCGTCTTTGCGCGAAATAAATCTTATAAACTTTAAACGCGATTTCCCTGAGGCTCCTAAAACTCGTTGCTTTAGCTATTTTACGTTAACGTTCAAGCGATCATCGGGCTGTGGGCCGGGTAATATGGTTAAGATTAAAATAGGATTGATAGCCCCGCTATTTTAATTTTCAAAAAAAATCCTGTCAATCTTGCCTAATCCTTAAATCCTGTTAAAGATCAGTAGCCCTGGTATGAGTACGCTTTACGTAATTACGGATATCAAGCACAATACCGGCGAAGAAATAGAATATAAGGGGGAAACCTACCGCTAAAAAGGAGGAGTAAATAAAAAACAAGCGGATTTTGGCAATTGAAATGTTGAATTTTTCGCCCAGGTACGTACATACACCAAAGGAGTAGCGTTCAAAAAAAGTTAATATTCTTTGTAGCATGTCAGCTGAGCTTTAATATTTTATTACCAACGCCACATTGCAGGCATTTCTTGTAATTACAATAGTTATTTTTTAGTTCGAGCAGTGCCTGCGATTCAAATGCGTTCGTAATTTTCACTCCTAAGTTAACAAAATCTGCGGTAATATTGTTCTTTTCTGCCGGTAAATTTTCTAAGAGTTTTAGTGCGCGGCTAATATAATATTGCTGCTGATGATGTTTGCCATAACCAAACAAGAACAGGGCAAGGGTATTGATAAGTAATATATCAACCGAAGCCGCACCCATAGCTTTAGGCAATGGTTTTGAAAGTACATCAAAACGGTAATGATTGTCCCAATACTCGTTTGTTTTAATGGATGCAAACAGGTTGCGTAAGGCATCGATATCCTTTATCTCCAATATCTTCGAAAACAGGTGATTGGCGCTAACAATCAGCGCGGCAAATTGGGCAAGCCTGATGGTTGGGAAATTGGGTGGCCTCAAGCGCATAAATTTCCATAAATGGTTTTCTATCGGTTTTAGGCTGTATTTCTTTCGCAAGTAATCATATTCTTTCTTTAGCTTAACGGGATAGTCATCGCTCAGGTCGCCCTCTAAAAAACCAGCCTGCCCAAATATGAGCGCTTCAATTTGCATCGGGTTATTTTTGTTTTTGGCCAACGTAAGCTGCGGCAACGATTTTGCCAGCAGTTCAAAGGGCAGGGCATTTGTCTTAAACCCAAAATTGGCGGCTAAAAATTGGTAAAATGTTTCTTCCCAATCGCCACGGTTAATGGCAAGGGCGGCAATCACAGCGGCCGATTTTTTTTCCAGCCGTTCCACCAAAACACGGGTAAGCCAGTTGTGCATAATCAATCCGTCAACTGTGCCGATACTCGCCTCGCATGGGATGATAGTTTGGTTGCCGAATATCATTTGGTGATAACGACCATATAATTCGGCTGGTATCCTGTTATTCAATTGCAGCGTAGGTACTGTTCGTCCGTTGTTTAGTTTTAATGGTAAATCGTTGTTGTAAACAACATGTAAAATCACATTATTATAAGCTTCATCGGTGGTATGTCCGTGCTTTTGCCAATCGGAAGCCGAAAGGTGTACCTCCACATTTCCAGCCCAAAGTGTTTCGCCGATTTTAATCCGGGCATTATGAAAATCAGGGCCGGAATCGCTGTTGTGAATACCCGTGGAGAATATTTCCAGTGCCTCGCCATCTTCCGTTCGCAAATCTGAACGGTCAAACAGTCGGAATTTCCATACGTAATGCAAAAAATCTTCGGTGAAAAGCATGCCCTAAATATAGTGAGTAGTTGATTTAGTTAGATTAGGCTGATTAAGTTTTTTGTACGCTAATTTGATTATGGTACTTTTAGGTTTTAATCTGCATCTAAATAAAATTATGACCGACTCAACTGTATCTATACCTGAAACAACCGGTGGCCGTATTAAATCAATCATTGGCGGTTCGTTAGGCAATTTGGTTGAATGGTATGATTGGTATGTGTACTCGGCATTTTCACTTTATTTCTCAAGCGCCTTTTTCCCCAAAGGCGACCAGACAGCCCAGTTATTAAATACCGCCGGGGTATTTGCCCTCGGCTTTTTAATGCGGCCAATAGGCGGGTGGCTGATGGGTACATATGCTGATAAACATGGCCGTAAAAAGGCGCTAACCATATCGGTGCTGCTCATGAGCCTCGGCTCACTTATTATTACCATAACGCCAGGTTACAAAACTATTGGTGTTGCTGCGCCGCTGCTATTGGTGCTGGCCCGTGTTATACAGGGCCTGAGTGTTGGCGGCGAATATGGCACAAGCGCAACCTATTTAAGCGAAATGGCCGGCCGTAAACACCGGGGTTTTTATTCCAGTTTTCAATATGTAACCCTCATTATGGGGCAGTTACTTGCCCTGGGCTTATTGGTTTTATTGCAAAGGATATTTTTAACTGAGCAACAGTTACATGACTGGGGTTGGCGCATCGCCTTCGGCATCGGGGCTTTTCTGGCTGTGATTACGATGTACCTGCGCCGTAGTTTACAGGAGTCAGCTTCCTTTTCCAAAGAAAAAGAAAAGACCAGTACAACAAACGGCACTATTACCGAACTGGCCAAACATCCAAAGGCTGTGCTTACAGTTATAGGCCTTACAGCAGGCGGGACCTTAGCATTTTACACCTTCACAACGTATATGCAAAAGTTCCTGGTAGATACATCTGGATTTAGCAAAGCCGAAGCTACCTTAGTTTCAAGCCTTACTTTGTTGGTTTTTATGCTGATACAACCACTTTTTGGATTGTTATCTGATAACATCGGCCGCAAACCATTGCTGATAGGCTTCGGGGTTTTAGGTACAATAACAACTATCCCGATCCTTACGTTGCTGGGAGGCACAAAAGACGGCTGGATTGCCTTCGGCCTTATTTTGGCAGCGCTTATTATCATAAGCGGGTATACCTCAATTAATGCTGTTGTAAAGGCCGAACTTTTTCCGGCAAATATACGCGCACTTGGTGTTGGTTTCCCGTACGCCATAGCCGTATCTATATTTGGCGGCTCGGCCGAATACATTGCTTTAGGTTTTAAAACCCTGCATCACGCCCAATGGTTTTACTGGTATGTAACCGTGTGTATAGCGTTATCCCTGGTGCTTTATGTTACCATGAGGGATACCCGCAAACACTCGAAGATGGAGGAGTATTAATTGATTTGAAAATTTGAGAATTTGAAGATTTGAAAATTATTTGTCAAACCAGAATTTGTCGGATTAAGGAATTATTTGAATTTTCAAAATTTTGGAAATTCAAATAATTCGACAAATTCCAGTTCAGACAAATGCACTTTCTGTACATTCTAAAATTCTGAGAATTCTGATTTCAGACAGTTGGATTTGCTGAATAATCTTTCCACAACTCATCCAGTGTTTTACCGGTTTGTTGTTTCCATGTGTCGTCGGTAAATGTATGGTCGCGCATTTTGCTATCGAAAGTTTTCACAATTCCGGGCTTGCTTTTTTCAAGCCATGCCAGGAAACGCGCCGTAACCCGGTAGCTGTTATCATAGTTTTGGGTGGCCTTGTAATCCGGTAACGACCAGTTTGCTGCCGGGTTATTAACGCCAAATTTAAATCGGGCATAATCGGCAATACCTTCTGTCAGCCAGCCGGGACCGGTGCTCTGGCCATAATCCTGTACAATATGCATTACCTCGTGGGTTACCACATCAATGTCCTGTGGGCGTTGGTGCATCCAACGCGAGCTTATGGTTACAATGCCGTTTGCTGTTTCGGCAACGCCTTTGTAACTGGTATCTATAATCATTGTAACTGCCTTCAGCGTTTTTTTGTTGTAAGCATTTGCCAACTCGGGATATACTTTATAAAATGTGTTTATCAGTTTGGTTTTCAATGCAGTATCAAGTGTATTGTCGTAGTTGATAAAAGTTAGCTTGTAACCGTTTTTGTTGTAGCTGCTGGTTTGCTGTGCGTAGGAAGCGCCTGCCATCAGCATTAAAAATAGGATAGATAAGATTGATGTTTTTTTCATTGTTTTGGATAAAATAGACTGAATTTCAAAACTACCATTTTAAATTAAACCCGAATATTAATACCATTCGTTTATCAGTATCGTTACATAAAAAGTTATTAATTTTGCCCGCATAACATTCATGGGGATTATCCCAATATCTATGACCGATAGCAACAATTTATACCAGTTGGCAGTTACATTATTGCAGCAACTGATATCTATACCATCATTCAGTAAAGAAGAAGACCGTACAGCCGATCTGATTAACGAGTTTTTACAACAACATGGCGTAACCACCCATCGCAAGCTTAACAACATCTGGGCCTGGAACAGGCATTTTGATCCGGCGAAGCCAACAATACTGCTCAACTCACATCACGATACCGTGAAACCCAACTCTGGTTACACACGCGATCCATATGACGCCAAGATTGAAGATGGTAAACTATTTGGCCTTGGCAGTAATGATGCCGGCGGCTGCCTGGTATCGTTAATAGCAGTATTCATTTATTTTCATGACAGGGAAAATCTGAAATATAATTTTTGCCTGGCTACCACTGCCGAGGAGGAAATCTCGGGCGTAAACGGACTTGAACTCATCATCCCCGAACTGGGTAAACTGGATTTCGGTATAGTAGGAGAGCCTACCCTGATGCAGCTGGCCATTGCCGAACGTGGTTTAATGGTGTTGGATTGTACTGCTCATGGCCGCGCCGGCCACGCAGCCCGCGAAGAAGGCGAAAATGCCATCTATAAAGCACTGACTGACATTGAGTGGTTCCGCAGTTTTAAGTTTCCTAAAGAATCGGAAGTTTTCGGGCCTATCAAAATGTCGGTTACTATTATCAACGCAGGTTCGCAGCATAATGTGGTACCGGCAAGTTGTGTGTTTACTGTTGATGTAAGGGTTACAGACGCATACCGCAACGAAGAGGTTTTGGAAATCATCCGCCAGCATGTAAGCTGCGATGTAAAGCCAAGATCTATCCGCCTAAAACCATCATCAATCCCCAAAGAGCATGCTATTGTGCAGGCAGGTTTAGCGTTGGGCCGTACAACTTATGGCTCTCCAACTACCTCAGATCAGTCGTTGCTGGATATCCCATCCATCAAAGTTGGCCCCGGCGACTCGGCAAGGTCACATACTGCTGATGAATTTGTATATGTAGATGAGATAAGAGAAGGTATTGAACTGTATATTAAGATGTTGGAGAGTATTAATTAGCCCCCTATCGCCTAAGCCCCCTAACCCCCTGAAGGGGGAACTTTTTGAATTGCTAATTTGAATTTGCAACTATGGTTCCCCCTTCAGGGGGTTAGGGGGCTTCCCGCCAACGCAATAGCAACGCCCAAAAGCACAGCCGCCATTTTACGTAAGTTGAATTTGTGATCGGCGCTTGATTCAAACAAAATTGTGGTGGATATGTGCAGGAAAATACCAATTACTACGCCCATTATCCTATTAAAATAATGCTGCAGGTTACCAATATTGCTGGTGCTTAAGGTATTACTAAAAAAGTAGCCCGCCGGTGCCATTATCGCGAATAACAAAATGAAAACCACGGTTTTATTACGGCCCTGCTTGTTGGTAAGCAGTACGGTACCTAAAGCAAACGCTGCCGGTATATGGTGCAGTGCTATGCCATAAACCAACTGATTCTGGTTGCCTTGTGCCAATGGCATACCCTCTAAAAACGCATGTAGGCAAAGGCTCACCATAATACCCACCGGAAAAACCACAAGATCGTGCTGATGTTTGTGCATATGGCCGTGCTCGATGCCGTCAGAAAACAGCTCTAAAACAATCTGGAAAAGAAAACCGATCAGGATAAATACGCCCACATAATTATCATTGCCGTGATAAGCATCGGGAATTAAATGCAAAACGGTTATGCCAAACAGGTATGCCCCGCTAAACGACAGCACAAGTTTGAGCATTTTATGATTATCGCCCCTGAATAAAAAAACAGATAAGCCACCACATGAGGCGCTTAAAAACAACAGTAAAACTTTCCAGATCTCCATTAAAAGGCAGGTTGTATTTTTTTGAAAATATAAGCAAACAGCATCCCAACCAACGAGCCGTAAATAGCCCCGCAAATTACATCAACAGGGAAATGTACGCCCACATAAACTTGGGCAAATGACACCAGCGCGGCCCAAAAAATTGCAGCAAACCACACCCAGTGCCATTTTTTGCCAAAAACAAGGCATAAAAATATAGCCATGGCAAAATGATCTGTTGCATGGGTTGATGGGAAACTGTACCCCGTTCCGCATGGAATGCGGTTAATATCGGTTAAACCAACCACCGGATCGCGGCAGGGGCGAAGCCTTTGTACCTGGTGCTTGATGAGGGTAGCGCTTGTAAAATCGGCAAAGCCTGCTGTAGTTGCCAACAGGATGATAATAACAGCGCCCACTTTTTTATATCGCCATAAAGAAAAAGCAATGATGAAAATATACAGCGGAATCCAGAATTTCGGATTGCGAAACCAGGGCATAACCAGGTCAAAGAACGGATTGGCCAGGTCGTGATTGATGAAATAAAATAAATGCCGGTCGAGTTGTAAGATGTAATCTGGCATTGATAGAATTTATGTAAAGCCCAAAGTTATCAAATACTTTAAATAAGTTTTATAATCGCCGGGTGATAAGCAACAAAAGATAGCTTAGTTTACGAAGCGGATACGCATTTGGCCACTATCGGGGTTATCCCCATAAACGGTAAATGCCTATAAAGTAGTTTTTTAAGTAATTTAAGCTATTTTTTGCTGAGCAAACGTTTGCAGGAAAATATAAATTGTACAAGGCTATCGCTTAAATATTTTACTTTTGTGCAACAAAAACATTACAATTTTGACACTTATAAAATCAATTTCGGGAATACGCGGTACCATTGGTGGTGCTGCCGGCGATGGTTTAACACCGCTGGATATTGTAAAATTTACGTCGGCTTATGGTGCCTGGGCGGTTAAAAAATCGGGGATAAAAAAAATTGTGATAGGCCGGGACGCCCGTATTTCGGGCATTATGGTAAATAACCTGGTTATTGGCACATTGCAGGGCCTCGGCATAGATGTAATTGACCTTGGCCTTTCAACCACGCCAACTGTTGAAGTTGCAGTTACCGGCGAGCAGGCCGCAGGTGGCATTATACTAACAGCAAGCCATAACCCAAAACAATGGAACGCACTTAAGTTATTGAATGCCGATGGCGAATTTATAAGTGATGCCGATGGTAAAGAAGTACTGGAAATTGCCGAAAATAGCGATTTTAAATACGCCGATGTAAACGACCTTGGTAAGGTTACCCTTGATGATAGCTGGCTGCAAAAACATATCGACCTTGTATTGGCATTGCCGCTGGTTGATGTGGAAGCTATTAAGAAGGCCGATTTTAATATCGTAATTGATTGTGTAAATTCAACAGGTGGCATTTTTGTGCCGGCTTTATTGAAAGCACTGGGTGTTAAAACCGTTCACGAATTATATTGTGAGCCCGACGGAAATTTTCCGCATAACCCAGAACCGTTGCCGGAAAACCTTACGGCCTTGTCAAAAGAAGTTTTAAACAAACGTGCCCACTTAGGGATAGCCGTTGACCCTGATGTTGACCGCCTTTGCTTTGTTTGCGAGGATGGCAACATGTTTGGCGAGGAGTATACGCTGGTTGCAGTGGCCGATTACGTATTGCAGAATAATTTGGGTAATACGGTATCCAACCTGTCATCAACCCGTGCGTTGCGCGATGTTACTGAAAAGGCCGGCGGCGAATATCACGCGTCGGCAGTAGGCGAGGTGAATGTGGTTAACCAAATGAAAGCGGTTAACGCTGTTATTGGCGGCGAAGGTAATGGTGGTATTATTTACCCCGAAATACATTACGGCCGCGATGCTTTAGTTGGTATCGCCTTGTTTTTAACCCACCTGGCTAAATATGGCAAGTCGGTTTCAAACTTGCGTCAGTCATATCCCGGTTATTTTATTTCGAAAAATAAGATCACTTTAACCCCCGAAATGGACATTGATGCCCTTTTGATCCAGGTTGAAGAAAAATATATGAAACAACCGCACTCAACAATTGACGGTTTGAAAATAGAATTTGATAAAGAATGGGTACATTTGCGCCGTTCAAATACTGAACCGATTATCCGTATTTACTCCGAGGGCAATTCAGAAACGGTTGCAAACGGACTGGCAAATAAGATAATCGCGGATATTAAAGAGATTTTGAATTAATTATTGAATTATTGATTTAGTGAATTATTGAGTTAGGCTTTAACCCAATAGTTGAATTATTAATTTAATAAAGTTTTTTTACAAGTTAACTGACCCATTTGTTGAAGGATTGAATTGATGAATTGTTGAGTTTGCTCTTCAAATCACTAATTCGATAATTCAATAAATCAATAATTAAAAAAATGCGTGTTTATTTTGATAATGCTGCTACTACGCCGCTTGACCCTGAAGTTTTAAAAGAAATGTATAAAGTGATGGAAAGCCATTATGGTAACCCATCATCAATCCATTCACATGGCAGGGAGGCACGCACACTAATCGAAAAATCGCGCAAAACCATAGCCGGGTTGCTGCATACTTCGCCTGCCGAGATATTTTTTACATCAAGCGGTACAGAAGCCGATAATACGGCTATCCGTTGTGGTATTATCGACCATAACATTACCCACGCCATTACCAGCCATATTGAGCACCACGCCGTACTGCATACGCTGGAGGCTATGGAAAAATCGGGGATCATCAAATTAAGCTTTGTTAGTATTGATAGTAAAGGCAATGTAGATTACGATCACCTGGAAACTTTATTGAAGGATAATGCCAGGAGTTTTGTATCTATCATGCATGCCAATAACGAGATTGGTACCTTATCGGATATGAACCGCATTGGCGACCTTTGCGAGGCTTATAACGCCATTTATCATTGCGATACGGTGCAAACCATGGGGCACTATCAGCATGACCTGAGCAAGCTTAAAACTCATTTTTTGGTTTGCGCCGGTCATAAACTGCATGGGCCTAAAGGCGTTGGTTTTTTACACATCAACCACCGCATTAAAATAAAGCCTTTAATATACGGAGGCTCGCAAGAGCGCAACATGCGTGGCGGTACCGAAAACATTTACGGCATTGTTGGCCTGGCCAAAGCTTTAGAGTTGGCTTACGCCGAAATGGAGCAACACCAGGCACATATCCAGGGCTTAAAATCATACATGTTGGGTAAATTAACCAGCGAGATCCCCGGCGTTAATTTCAATGGAGAAACCGATCCTGAAAAAAGCTTGTATACCGTACTTAACGTAGCTTTCCCAGAAATGGAAATGGCCGATATGTTGTTATTTAATTTAGATATCAGCGGCATATCAGCATCAGGCGGCAGCGCCTGCAGTTCGGGCACCGATATTGGCTCGCACGTACTTACTTCGATAGGTGCAAGCTCATCAAGGCCCTCGGTGAGGTTCTCCTTCTCCAAATACAACACCAAAGATGAAGTTGATTTTACCGTAGCCAAGGTAAAGGAACTTTGTTTGGTGAACGCGTAAACTGCTGATTAGTATATTATTGCGATGGACGAAGCGATCGCAAACTATGTATATCCGCTTTGCACAGTCCGCGATTGCTGCGCTATGCTTATAATGACGTGTTTGTAAGTTGTTGATTATTAACATTGTTTTTTCTGTAGAGACGCAACATTTTGCGTCTCCCCCATGCAAATCAAACTTTGCAATATCTACACCTAAACGCGGGAGACGCAAAATGTTGCGTCTCTACATGAATCTCGGTTTCAACGATGTCATTACTGTTTTTTTCAGCTCCGCTGATGGTTACTCGCAATGCCGGTAGTTTAGAACATTAGTTTAACTATATCCGTTGCACGTCATAACTATTTTTTTAGGTTTTACCTGATGGATACTCGTAATGAAATAATTCTCTTTTATTATTTTTTTAGTGCTACTAATCCCCCATCTGCACATCTGAAATCTGCATATCTGCACATTTTACATCGAAAATTATTTTCTTAATTCGAAAACAATACGATGTTTTATTAGGTTTATTATTTATTATAATCCAGCACTTGCGTATAGTCGGTGCCAATAACCAAATAAAACTCGCTGCTTGAATGTAAGAAGGGGCTATCCGCACCGGCTGGTCTCTTCTTCGTTATCATATCTTCCACTAATGGGCTAAACTTTTGTTATCCCAAGTGGTAAAATCCGCAGACTCTGAAGGAAGAATGACAATGATTACCCCAAATGTCATGCTGAACTTGTTTCAGCACCCCACATGCTAAGTGTACTTCACGCGAGTCACCTGTCCTGTGGGATCCTGAAACAAGTTCAGGATGACTTCCGTTTTTCAACTTGTCCTGGGTAGTTGTCAAATTTCACGAAAGTATAAAAGAGAAATAATATTTTAAAAAGAGCAGTCATCTGTAGTCTGTTGAAGTCTTGTTAGCAATGGCATCTTCGTGCGCCTTTCGGGACAATAAATTGACCAATAATAAGTTAATATGCTATACAAGAATGAGGACAGTTAACTGAAATTTCAAGTATAAACCGGGACCCCAGACTTATCACCGGACTAAATCCGTAGCTATGAATCAAATACCAATGGATATTCTGTAGAATTAATATTTTAACCTAAAATATAAGAGGAGGATAAGATTATGAGAAAGTATGAAGAACTAAACCAGAATCAGGGTAACTACATGTGGACAAGGAGCATTAATGTTAACGCGGATATGACGGCGGGTAATCATACGCTTGAAAGAAATGGCCCAAATAGGAAAAATCTGAAAGTTTTGCATGAAGACGGCAGCTTTGCCGATCTTCCAGATCGTGATATACCAGGAGCCGGCGCATTATCGGGCTGTATAACTAAATAAATTTTGATATAAAAACAAAGGCTACCCGTTTTGGGTAGCCTTTGTTTTTATATCGAATTCAAAGAAACTCAGTTTTTCATCATCTTCAAAAACGACGCCAGTTTCTCTTTCATTTCCCTGCGGTCAACTATAAAATCAAGGAAACCATGTTCCTGAACAAACTCTGCCGTCTGGAAACCTTTGGGTAAATCTTTTTTAATGGTTTCTTTAATTACTCTTGGGCCTGCAAAGCCTATCAGTGAGCCAGGTTCGGCAATGTTTATATCGCCCAGCATGGCATATGATGCTGTAACACCACCTGTTGTAGGGTCGGTTAATAAAGATATATAAGGTATTTTAGCTTGTGATAGTAAAGCCAGCTTAGCCGATGTTTTGGCCATTTGCATTAATGAAAACGCGGCTTCCATCATCCTTGCGCCGCCAGATTTGGATATCATCAGGAAAGGGATCCCGTTGGCTATGCTATGATCTATCGAGCGGGCAATTTTTTCGCCTACTACCGAGCCCATCGAACCGCCTATGAAATTAAAATCCATGCAGGCAATCACAATGTCTTGTCCGTCAATTTTGCCAACGGCAGCCCGGATAGCATCTTTTAAACCGGTTTTTGCCTGGGTTTCTGTCAGTCTATCAGTATATTTTTTGGTATCTTCAAAGTGCAGGGGATCGCCAGATGTTAAATCGGCAAATAATTCTGTAAACTCGTTATTATCAAACAAAACAGAAAAATACTCTTTTGAACCTATGCGCAGGTGAAAGCCACAGTAATGGCAAACATATTGATTTTCAACCTGCTCAGAATAGTGTAAAGGTTTCTTACAATTGGGGCATTTATTCCAGATACCATCAGGGGTTTCTTTCTTTTCCTCAGTAGTCGTAATTATCCCTTTCAACTCTCGTTTAAACCACGCCATATCTATGTCTAACTCTTTCAATTGACCACAAAGAAACGAAAAATATTAGAAACTGTTTAAAAATGGATACTTAATTAGTTTACAAAACTAAGGGCGACGCCTACTGTTTTATAAAATATTTGAGTATTAAAACCAAAGGGCACTAAATTGTAAGTATTTAGCCCGAGTTAATACATCATATGCTTTTAACTATTTTGTAAATAGAATGGTGGGCAACGCGATGGAGCTTAAAATGAATTTTTAATTTAATTTGCTGGTATTTAGTATTTTATTATTAATATTATACATTATTAAATTAATAACCTAACCTTAAATATTAATCACCTAACCTTAAATGCGATGCCAACAGAAAAAAATGTACTCGTTTTTGTCCACGGATGGAGTGTAACCAATCTTAATACCTACGGCCACCTGCCCGAACGGTTACAGGCAGAATTGTTAAAAAAAAATGCCAATGTTATCGTAAAAGATATCTACCTCGGTCAATACATAAGTTTTCATGATGAGGTTCGTGTTCAGGATATCTCAAGGGCATTCAACTTTGCTGTGGATGTACAACTAAAGGACGTTTTAGCAGATGGAAGTCGTTTTATTTGTATAACTCATTCAACAGGTGGCCCCGCAATAAGGGATTGGTGGGATACTTATTACAACTCTGAAGGTTTGTTATGTCCAATGAGCCATTTAGTTATGCTGGCACCCGCAAATTTTGGTTCGGCATTGGCGCAATTAGGTAAAGGTAAATTGAGCCGAATGAATTCTTTGTTTTTGGGCGTTGAGCCGGGACAAAGTGTATTAGACTGGCTTGAACTTGGAAGCAAAGACTCCTGGGATTTAAACGAAAAATGGATCAAAAGTAGTGGGGAGGAGATAGGAGAAAACGGAATTTTTCCGTTTTCGATAATTGGACAATCGATAGATCGCGAAATATATGACAGTATTAATTCTTATACCGGAGAATTAGGGTCTGACGGCGTTGTAAGGTCGGCGGCGGCTAATTTAAATGCTACCTATGTAAGTGTTACACAAGGAGCAGTTACCCGCGTTGCCAATGGATATTCAATCGCCGAGGCTGAAGTAACATTTAAAAAAGCACCGCAAACAGCATTCAAAATAGTAAAAGGTAAATCACATTCTGGATCTGAGATGGGAATTATGGGTAGTCCGATAGCGGCTACAAGTGGCGATACGGCTGAGAGTGATGATGTGGTATCCTCTATTTTGAGATGCATTGATGTGAAAAGCAAAGATGAATATGACACCTTGATAAATGATTTTAATACTGAAACCGAAAATAATCAAGTTGACGAACTATTGGAATCCGTGGGTTTACCTATGTTTCTTATCAGAAGGAATTTTATTCATGATAAATTTTCAATGGTGATTTTCCGTATCCGCGATTCAAAAGGTTATGCGGTTACAGATTATGACCTTTTATTTACTGCTGGTGAAGCCAATAACCCCAATCATTTACCGGTTGGTTTTTTTGCTGACAGGCAACAAAATAGCTTAACTCCCGAAACAGTAACTTATTTTATCAACTATGACATTATGAATAGCTGCGACGCCGTGATGGATGGCGATAACATCATAAGACCAGCGATAATTGGTATTGATAAATTGGGCATAACCGTAAAACCCAGGCCAGATGTTGGTTTTGTACGATACCATCCTCTTGATATTGTAGCTAAAAAAGAATTTTTTGATAATGTCATAACCCCAAATGGTACAACGCTCATAGATATATGCGTTCAAAGATTGGTTAGTACAGATGTGTTTACATTAATTCCCGAAGCCGATGTTACGCCTGATAAATTGGATTTTCATAAAATAAAAGACAAAGGAAACTTGGTAACTTAGCTTGCTGTTGATTGCAGTAATATCAGGTACTGTAATAATGTTAGCCGAGATCGGGGGGCGGCTGATCTTAGCTATATTGTTTTAAGAAAATCTGTAAATTATTTTTTATATGAAATTGATAAAAAAAAGGACTTGTTTTAAATAGATTGTTTAAAAAATTGGCAATTACCCCATTTTTACTATCGTTTTAATATACTATGCTTATATGACTGAATAAAATGTCAATATTCGTTCATTTTTTTAGCTAAAACCAAGAAAATTCATAACTTCGGGGCCCAAATAAGAGTCATGGATTTAAAAAATTATAAAGGTGTTTTGCACGGCGATCAGGTGCAGGAACTATTTGAAGCGGCTAAAAAACATCAGTTTGCGTTGCCGGCTGTAAACGTTATAGGTACCAATACTATTAACGCAGTTATGGAAACAGCTAAGTTGGTAAATTCCCCGGTTATTATTCAGCTGTCAAATGGCGGTGCACAGTTTTACGCGGGTAAATCATTAGATAATTCAAAATTACAAGCCTGTATTTTAGGTGGTGTATCGGCAGCAAAGCATGTTCACTTGCTGGCCGAACATTATGGTGTTGCGGTAATTTTGCATACCGATCATGCCGCAAAAAAATTATTACCCTGGATTGACGGCTTGTTAGATCATGGCGAGAAGTTTTTTGCAGAAACAGGCAAGCCGCTTTTTTCATCGCACATGCTTGATCTTTCTGAAGAGCCTATCGAAGAAAATATCGAGATATCTGCTAAATACCTGGAGCGTATGGCCAAAATGGGCATGACGCTTGAAATTGAATTAGGTGTTACAGGCGGCGAAGAAGATGGCGTTGACAACTCTGATGTTGACAGCTCACGTTTATATACCCAACCAGAAGAGGTTTCTTACTCCTATGAGCATTTATTAAAAGTGAGCCCACGTTTTACTGTGGCAGCCGCTTTTGGTAACGTACATGGTGTGTACAAGCCAGGTAATGTTAAATTACAACCGGTTATTTTACACAACTCACAAGAGTATGTAAAACAAAAATTCAACTTAGCCGAAGAAAAACCTATCAACTTTGTATTCCACGGTGGTTCTGGTTCAAGCCAGGAAGAAATCCGCGAGGCTATTTCATATGGTGCTGTTAAAATGAACATTGATACCGATATGCAATGGGCATACTGGGAAGGTATTAAAGATTACTACAAATCAAAAGAAGGATACCTGCAATCGCAAATTGGCAGCCCCGATGGCGAAGATTCTCCAAACAAAAAATATTACGATCCGCGCGTATGGTTACGTAAAGGTGAAGAAAACTTTGTTAAAAGGCTTGCCGCCGCTTTCGAAGATCTTAATTGTATCGACGCGACCAGCAAACTATAATATTCATTAAAAGCTAACAAAGCGCCTGTACATTTGTTGTGCCGGCGCTTTGTTGTTTAACAAGGTGACCCTCCCCAAAATTAAAAATCTGCAAAATGGCCAAGATCGCAAGAAAGAAAAAAAATTTATTTGAAAGGTTTGCCAACTGGGCAACTATTGCCACCGGTAGCTCAACAGCCTTTATAAGTGCTATTACTATAATTATTGTATGGGGGATAACCGGCCCCATATTTAAATACTCGGATACCTGGCAGCTAATTATTAACACCGGCACAACTGTGGTAACCTTTTTGATGGTTTTTTTGATCCAGAAATCGCAAAATAAAGATTCAAAAGCCATACATTTAAAACTGAATGAATTGCTGGCCTCGCACCAGGGCGCAAGCAACCGGATGGTTGATATTGAAGACCTGAATGAGCAGGAGCTTGACCAGCTGCACAAGTTTTATGTACAGCTATCTGAACTTGCCGAATTGGAAGATGATATCACCTGCACACACTCCATTGATGCTGCCGAAGCAAACCATAACAGTAAAATAGAGCACCTAAAAACCAAGCCACACTACACCAATGCCCTCAAAAACAGAAGTAAAAAAAGCAACTGAACAAGCCGATCTGGATAAAGCATTTGCTGTCAGGAGAGATGTATTTGTTGTTGAACAGGATTGCCCGCCCGAACTGGAATGGGAGTTTGACGATGAATCAACCCATTTTTTGGCAACGGTTGATGGAGAGCCGGCGGGGGCATGCCGCTGGAGGAAAACCGAAAAGGGCTATAAACTGGAACGATTTGCCGTATTGCAAAAATTCAGGGGATTTGGCATAGGGCAGGTCCTGGTGAAAACAGTATTAGACAATTTACCTGCCGATGCTGATTATGTATACCTGCATGCCCAGGTGCAGGCAGTTTCATTGTACAAAAAGTTCGGCTTTGAACAAACCGGGCCGGAGTTTGAAGAGGCAGGGATAAGGCATTATAAGATGGTAAAAAAATAAACTGAAAGCCGTCAGGAAGTTATCTCAATCGGCATTACGCGCACCCAATTTGGATGTGGCCGGGCATAGGTTTAGTTATCCCATTTCTAATACTTCCCGCTCCCCGATAATATCATCGAAGCCAGTTGCTCATCCCTGCCGTAAATGTCCTGGCGAAAATTGAGTTTATTATTTCTATCAGTAAACGCGGTGAAATAGGCGATGAAGACGGGTACTTTTTGCTTTAGTATTATTGTTTGTTCTTTGCCAAGATGCATTGCCCTGTTAATCTTATCGGCGGTCCAGGTGGTATCATACTTTAGCAAAAAAGCGGTAAGCCTGGCGGGTTCGCCAACCCGGATGCAACCATGACTAAACGCCCTTGACGATTCTCCAAATAGCGATCGTGACGGCGTATCATGCAAATAAATGCTATAGCTATTCGGGAACAAAAATTTTACCAGGCCTAAGGAGTTCTCGGGACCGGGCTTTTGTTTAATTACGGGCAAACCATTTTCGCGGCCCGTAATGATCATATTGTGCTTGCTGATATAATTGGCGTTTTTTCGCATTTCGGGTAAAACCTCGTTTCGGACAATGCTTTCAGGTACATTCCAGTACGGGCTAAATACCACGTATTGCATCTGGCCATAAAATATAACTGTTTGATGCACCTTTTGGCCTACCACCACATTGCAACTCCACAACAAACTATCGGCATGATAAACGTGCAATTTAAACTCGGGGATATTTACTGCCAGGTAATCGCTGTTTAAGCTAACCGGTAGCCAACGGCATCGCTCCATGTTAACAATAATTTGCCTGATGCGTTTTTTTAAGGGTACATTCAATTCGGCGAGGGTGCCCGGCCCGGGCAAACCATCGGCGGTTAAACCGTGCCTTAGCTGAAACTGATTTATAGCCTCTTGTAAAGCATCATCGAAAACATTGTTTAATGTGTCGCCTTTAAAATCTCCCAATTTATAAAGCCGTGTTCGTATCTGTGGGATTATGGCCGAAGAGTCGCCTGGTTTTACGCCTTTGGCCGATGGTATAATTGCCCATTTTTCTCCTGCATCTAAAGCCCGGTATTTGGCAAGATAACTTTTTAATAAATCATACTGCCTGTAAACTGGTTCTGATAAGGTGCTGCCGGCTTTACCCGGCTGTTTTAATAAAGTATCGAGGTAGTCGTTGTATGAAATTTTTTTGCGCGGTAAAAACCAGTTAACCGCTTTACTGGTAGATTCGCTCATTCCCTGGAAGGCCAGTTTTGAAAATACAAAATACTGGGCCGTCAGCATTAACTCTGTTTCGATATTGGGTTTTGATGACTTGCTATTAGGCGCGAATATCAATGAGTCTAAAACTTTGGGGTAGGGGGTGGCTTTGTAAATGCCTTCATTCTGTAAATTTCCTACTCTGTCTGCCAGGTTACCGGCCTGTTCTATCAACTTTCCTTTATTATACCAGGCATAAGCGAATTTACGCTTGCTGTAAAACAGGTTGATATCTTTAACATAAGGATCAAATGCCGGGTGAATTTTTATGAACGTCACAAGTTGTGTGCTATCAAAAGTAGTTTCAGTTTGATCGCTGAAACTGCCGGGGATGGTTTTATTCCATTCTTTAACAGCCTTTAATTTAAGCGAGTCGGCTTTGGATTGCCGGTTGAATTTAGAACTATGATTGCAGCCTAATGGTATGTATATGAGCGGAATAACTGTTATGGAAATGAATTTGCAAAGGCCTTTTAACATAGATGTTTTTATTGGTAAGGTAAGTAACTAATAGAAGAATAAAAATATTTATAAAAATGTATAGTACTTATATAGACATTATAGTATATTTGTTTTATCAATTCAAAGGCATGTTAAGCAGCACAATAAAATACAGATCAAATAACTTTTTAAATCGCCACGATCACGATTTAAAGGGGCTAATGCGTATGTGTTGCTGCTGTTGAGTTTCTCTACCTTAAAACCACAAATCTCCCCAAAAGTTTACTGACCTTGTTATTTAATATATTTTATGAACGCTTACCCGACAAATTATTTAAAAAGAACATTTTTTGATAGCGTGTTGCATTACGGGCAAATTATTTATGGCTTATGCCGTTGTTGAAGATAGTTCTTAATCCTATCTGCTCCAATGAACGTAATTTAAATACCATTAACAATATTACAAAATGTCAACTACCGCTAATAAATACCCGTTTTTCGATCTTTCAGAAATTGTTCCTGATTATGATATTCCTTTTAAACCCTACCGCGCTTTACAATCTGTAAAGGCTGGTAACTATATTCCCGACCTTAAATTTTCGAATGATTATAGCCGTTGGCAATCGTTTTTCAACGGTGCGCAAACACATGGCCCCATTGCTTTAAGGGCGCTGCTTAAAAAACCGCTGGTGATCGCTTTTTATTCGCATCACTGGAAAGAGCAGGGCTTTGAATTGCTAAAACAGTTAAATAATATCCAGCAGGAAATAAGGGCCAATGGGGGGAGTTTATTGGTTATCAGCGATGAACGTACCGGCGAACTGGCAAAACAAGCCTGGGAAAATAGTTTTACCCTCAATTTTTATCACGACGTGGAGAAAAACATTGCCCAAATATTCAGGATTTATTCTGATAATGACCCGGTTTGGAACCGATTTTCGGGTATTGATGTAAATGTACCCTTATTGGCCACATACATCATCGACGCCAATAAACAGGTGATATACAGCCATATTGATCTTGATTTTTTAGGAACTTTCAATGGCGAGGGTCTCATTTCTTCAGTTTACGAATCGTCGTTGATTGCCAACAGCAGAAAGTCGGCCTGATAAATTTACCGGGACATTATATATGACGTGCCGTCAGGCAAGCTGCTGGTGATGTACGCATGCAGGCGAGGTTTTAAACTAAACAATGTCGGCTTAAATAGTTAATTTGGATACCTTAGAGGTATCAATACCTCTTTGCACCATACATGAAGCTTGAAAAGCGCGATTACGATGCGATAATAGTAGGGTCGGGGCCAAACGGACTGGCGGCAGCAATTTTATTACAGCAAAACGGGCTTTCAGTTTTATTGCTTGAAGGTAAAAACGAAATAGGCGGCGGGTTGCGCACCGCCGAACTTACCCTGCCCGGCTTTAAACATGATATCTGCTCGGCCATTCATCCGCTGGCAGTAGCATCGCCTTTTTTTGAAACCCTGCCGCTTGCCCGGCATGGCCTTGAATATATATATCCCAAGATAGCAGCCGCCCATCCCTTTGATGATGGAACGGCTGCTGTTTTGCTTAAATCGGTAACGGAAACCGCCAGGTTACTTGGCGAAGACGAACGGGTTTACCTTGATTTAATGCAACCCGTAGTAAAAAACTGGCCGCTAATTGCCGCCGATGTTTTAAGCCCGTTGCATTTTCCGAAACATCCGTTATTGCTGGCGCAATTTGGCCTGCCTGCTATAACCCCATCCACCTGGTTAGCTAATAAGTTTAAAACTAAAGCGGCCAAAGGTTTATTAGCAGGGATGGCGGCGCATTCTATACAACCATTAAGTAATATCGCTACATCTGCCATTGCATTGGTGTTGATGGCGCAGGGGCATTTAAAAGGATGGCCGGTGCCAAAAGGCGGCTCGGAGCAAATAGCGAAGGCATTAGCCTCATATTTTGTATCAATTGGCGGCGAAATTAAAACGGGGTTTTATGTCGAATCATTAAACCAGCTACCCTCGTCGCATGCTGTTTTGTTCGACATTACGCCCAAACAGCTGTTAAAAATTGCCGGGCATAAATTTTCGTCCCTATACAAATGGCAATTGGAACGCTATCGCTACGGCGCCGGTGTATTTAAGATAGATTGGGCTTTAGATGCGCAAATTCCGTTTAAGGCCGAATCTGTAAAGCAGGCAGGTACCGTGCACATTGGCAACACATTTGCCGAAATTGCCGAAGGCGAACAACTGGTGTGGAAAGGTAAACATCCGGACAAACCCTACGTACTTTTGGCCCAGCAAAGTACCTTCGATGCATCTCGGGCGCCAACAGGTAAGCACACCGCATGGGCGTATTGTCATGTGCCTAATGGTTCAAATGTTGATATGACCGATATTATAGAACAACAGGTTGAACGCTTTGCGCCCGGCTTCCGCGATACTATTTTGGCTAAGCATACTTTTAACACCGCCCAGCTGGAAGAATATAATCCCAACTACATTGGCGGTGATATTAGCGGCGGCGTGATAGATATTGGCCAGTTATTTACGCGACCGGTGTTAAGGGCTTCGCCTTATAAAACCCCGGCCAAAGGGTTGTACATTTGTTCATCATCCACGCCTCCGGGCGGCGGGGTGCATGGTATGTGCGGGTATCATGCAGCTATGAAGGTTTTGAAAGATATATGGGGGAGCCCCACCCAAACCCTCCCCTGAAGGGGAGGGCTTAAGAAAGTCACTTTAAAAAATCGAAACTTTACTTTTTAAAGTCTCCCCTTCAGGGGAGATTTAGAGGGGCTGTAACTCCAGCGTCACTACTGATTTTGCAGGTAGTGTAACCACCAGTTTATCTCCATCCTTTTTAGCGCCTGTAAAACTTACCAGGTGCAGTTTGTTTGGATTGGCAAACGTGTTAATATCGGTAATATTGGCCGATGTTAATACCTGGCCTTTAATGGCACTCCATTTTACGTCTTTCAATTCGGTAGTAATGGTGATGGCGTTATGCATATCAAGATTAACCAATGATATATGTACTTTTCCTGTGCTATCCTGAGAAGCTGATGCATTTACCGCCTGGATCTTTTTACCGTCAACCTCGTAGTTTGGTACATCAAGTTTAATAGGGAGGTATTTGGCATCCTGGTGTACTTTGTACATATCAAAAATATGATAGGTAGGGGTAAGCACCATTTTTTCCTTGTTGGTTAATATAAGCGATTGCAATACGTTAACAGTTTGTGCCAAAGCCGCCATACGCACACGATCGCTGTGGTTATTGAAAATATTAAGTGTTGTTCCTGCAATTAATGCGTCGCGCAGGCTGTTTTGCTGGTATAAAAAGCCGGGGTTGGTACCAGGTTCTACATCAGTCCAAACACCCCATTCGTCAACTACCAAGGCTACTTTCTTTTCGGGATCATACTTATCCATAATTGCCGAGTGCTTGGTGACCAGTTCCTCCATTTTAAGGCAGTTAACCATAGTATTAAAGTATTCCTTCTCGCTAAATTCGGTGGCCGATCCTTTTTTGCCCCAGTTACCGGTAGGGATGGTATAATAGTGTAGCGATAAGCCCGACATTAACCAGGTAGGGATATTTTTCATGCAAACCTCGGTCCAGTTATAATCGTCGGAGTTTGGCCCGCTGGCTATTTTTTTAAGCTTTGCGCCTGGGTAGTCTTTTGCAAAGGCAGCGTAGCGTTTAAACAGGTCGGCATAATACTCAGGTGTCATATTACCGCCGCAGCCCCAGCTTTCGTTACCTACGCCCCAAATAGTAACCTTGTACGGCGCAGGGTGACCATTTTTAACACGCATTTGCACAACTGTACTGGTACTGTTTGAGTTAAGGTATTCAATCCATTTCGACATTTCTTCTACCGTGCCGCTGCCCACGTTGCCGGCCACGTAAGGCTCGCACTTAAGCAGGGTGCAAAGCTCCAAAAACTCATGCGTACCAAAGCTGTTGTCTTCGGTAGTGCCGCCCCAGTTTGTGTTTACCATGCGTGGGCGCAAGGCGCTTGGGCCAATGCCATCGCGCCAATGGTATTCATCGGCAAAACATCCGCCCGGCCAACGCAGGTTGGGTATTTTTATTTTTTTTAAAGCCTCTACTACATCCAGCCTTATCCTGTCCTGCTTTTTAACAGGCAGGGTTTTATCAACCCAAAAACCACCATAAATGCCATGGCCCAAGTGCTCGGCAAATTGCCCGTAGATGTGCTTGCTGATGGTTGTTTTTGAATCGGTACTGATACTAAGCGTTCCGGTTTGGCTGTAGCCGGATGCCGAAATTAAACACAGGGCTGCAATGCCAAGTGATGAAAGCAAATTTCTTTTCATGGAAAACAGGTTTATCCAGTAAAGAAAAGAAAAAATAATTAATAAGTGTTATTTTAACAATAAAAAAGATTTGAGATGTCAGATATGAGATTTGAGATTTGTTTTTGGGAAAGCGATATGTCGTATTTTGCCGCGTCCGGCTCAAAACACCTGAAATTTTAAGTCTCATATCTCATATCTGACATCTCATATCTACTTTTCGCAATACAATTTTTAAATTTATTTGTTTTAATAGTATCGTAACAATATATTTACCAGTAATTATTACTCTAATAGTTAATCTGGAGAAGTGAAAAGGTTTATTGCAATGCTATTACTTAATGTGCATCTGTTCAATTTGGGCGGATACCAGTTTGTATTTCAGTATTTCATACACCAATCAGAAGTACAGATTGTAAAAGAGATTTACGAAAACAAGATCGACGCTACCAAACTTGTCGAAATAAAAATCCCCGTTCACCTTCCCGGTATAAAAAAATGGGATCATTATGTTAGGGATAACGGTCAGCTACAGTTAAAGGGTGTTTATTATAATTATTTAAGATACAAGATGTCGCCGGATACGATGTCGTTTATTTGTATCGCCAATAGTGTAAAAACCCGTCTGGTATCTGCCAATTTGGTAATTGCTAAAGAAATCAATGACGTACCGCTCAGCAAAAAAAGTCACGATTCTCTTAAAAAGTCGGGTACGGGAAACGATTATAGTTTCCATGTTATTGATTACCAGTTTTCGGCTTTCTCAACACTGCTTAAAGCTATTTCCAGCCCTATAGCCTACCATGTTAACGATCCTTACATTGAATCTCCCGGCAAACCGCCTAATTTTACCTGCTAATTATAGCTTATAAATTATGATGTTGAATTGTTCTTTATCAATAGGATAACGGCAGTTTAATTTATTATCGTTCAAATAACTTTTTTAGTCCGTATAGAGGGCTTTAAGCTGATGTTTTTCGGTAACACATATCATAAAAGCTTCCAGATTTTATGCTGAATTAATATTTAACGCGTTGTTTTAATGCTTTAAATCATTTTCTATCAGTTAGTTTATTATTAAATTTTTATTGAATTTCCTTACTTAAAAATCGAATGAAACATTCATTGCTGTATTTTTACAGATGCTGTATTGTTTTGGCTGTTTGCCTAACTTTAACTAAACCCGTACAAGCCCAAACTGATGCCGATGCGCTGATGATTCCCAAAAACTACGTTTGCGCTGCAGGTGTTTACACACACAGCCAGTGGGATCATTATTGGGAAGGTACTTTTAAACGCGATGCGCCCAACCTTGGTACCGTAAGCTCAAACGCTTATATGCTTGGCTTTGTTTATGGCCTTTCAAACAAAATAAATGTATCGGTTGCGCTCCCTTACGTTACCACCAACGCTTCGGCAGGCACCCTACGTGGCGAACATAATTTACAAGATATAAGCGCATATGTAAAATGGCTTGCCATTAAACATGAAATAGGTAAAGGATCTTTGAGTTTGCATGCTATTCTTTCGGGCTCGGTACCTGCAAGTAACTACGAGGCCGATTTTTTACCATTATCTATCGGCTTGCATAGCAAAAATGTTGCTTTACGTGGTTTGCTTAATTACCAGGTTAGCCGGTTTTTTGTAGCCGGTGCCTATCAGTATGTGCGCCGGAGCAACATAACCATCGATAGAAACTCGTATTACACTACCGAAATGCATTACACCAACGAGGTTCAGATGCCCGATGTTTCTAATTATTTAATCAGCGCCGGTTTCAGGAGCCTGCAATTTAATGCCGAGGCCACTTTTACGCAGGTTGATACCCATGGTGGCTTTGATATCAGAAAAAACGATAACCCTTTCCCAAGCAATAAAATGAATTCGCAGCTTGCGGGCCTTATCCTTAAATACACATTTACAAAGTTACCGGGGTTAGAACTTACAGCGGGAGGAAATTATGTATTGAAAGGCAGAAACGTTGGCCAGTCGCGCAGTTTCTACGGCGGTATTTACTATATTTTTAATACCCGGAAAGAGAAATAATTTTTAATAATAAAAAGAGAATCTGATGAAAAAATCATTACTTTATATAATACCATCAATGTTTATAGGTATTGCTATATTTGGCTCATCCTGTAAAAAAGACATTGTAGACCGCACTCAACAATACCCGGCACTGGCACCGGCAAATATCGACCTTAATGCCGATACCTGGAAACCAGTACTGGTTAAAGATTTTAGCACACTTACAGTGGCCGCACCTGATGCTGTTACATCACCTGCCTATCTGGCAGATATTAACGAGATTAAAGCAGCACAACGTAATTTAACTGCCGACCAGAAAGCATCTATTAAATACTGGAGCGCGGGCGCTGTATTAAGGTGGAACGAGATCATGCGTCAGCTGGTAGCAAAACATAATGTTGCGCCATATCAAAATGCAGATGATACCTATCCTGCGCCAAACTCGGCCAACCCATTTAATTATCCCGAGTTTCCATTCTCAAACCCGCCATACGCTGCACGTGCTTATGCTTACGTGAGCGCGGCGCAGTATGATGCTTTGTTGGCTGCCTGGCACTTTAAAAACACTTATAAACGTACGGCTCCATACAAAAATGACGCAGCCGTGCAAGCGCTGGTGCCGGTTTCTGAGCTGCCATCATACCCAAGCGAAGATGCCGTTGTTGCCGGTACTACAGTTGAATTGATGAAATTATTATTTCCAACTGAGTTAGCGTATATCAACCAAAAAGCCCAGGAAGAAAAAGAATACCGTATAATGGCAGGTGCTAATACCCGTGGCGAGATTACAGCAGGCGAATCATTAGGCAAGCAGGTTGCCGCTTTATTTGCAACCCGCGCCCGTGGCGATAGGGCAGGTAAAGCAATAGGTACACCGGCTGTTTGGGCTACGCTGCAAACAACGGCATTTGAATCAGGAAAATTTTGGGTGAGTTTAGAAACGCCTAAAAGGCCGCCAATGTTGCCTTTATTTTCAAAAGTGCTTCCGTTTTTGTTTGATACGTTAACTGTTGTTTCATTGCGCCCGGCACCCCCTTATTTATCTACTTCGGCCGAATACAAAAAAGAAGTTGATGAAGTATTATCAATGAGCAAAAACTATAGCCGCGCACATGAAGAGCAGGTTGCTTTTTGGGCCGATGGTATTGGTACTTATACGCCGGCCGGCCACTGGAATGCTATTGCTGCCGATGAGTTTGTGAAACAAAATTATAGCGAAGTACGCTGGGCCCGTAACTTTGCCTTACTAAATATGGCCGAAATGGATGCTGCTATAGTTTGCTGGGATACAAAATATTTTTACTTTAACCAACGCCCATCCCAGGTTGATCCGTTTATTAAAACGCTTACAGGAGTGCCAAATTTTCCGGCTTATACATCAGGACATTCTAACTTTAGCGGCGCAGCAGCCACTGTGTTAACTTACTTATTACCTGATAGGGGAACTAAGTTTACAGATTTGGCTCAGGCAGCTGCCATGTCAAGGTTGTACGGCGGTATCCACTTCCGTAGCGATTGCGAAGTTGGTTTGGTAACCGGCAAAGCAGTAGGGCAATACGCTGTTAACAGAGGCAAGGCAGATGGTGCAGGATTATAAAAAAGCAGGGGAGTTTAAAATACAACAAAAATGTCGCGTTTAATTTCAGATAAAAATATATACTACACGCTCAGGTTTGCATCAGCAATGTGTTTTATAGGTCATGGTGCTTTTGGCATTATCACTAAACAAATATGGTGTAACTATTTTGCAGTAGTTGGTATTGGGCACGATATGGCCTACACCCTGATGCCCTATGTGGGTATGATGGATATTTTGTTTGGCTTATCGTTGTTAATATATCCAATACGTGCGGTAGCAGGCTGGCTGGTGGTGTGGGGGATAATTACAGCCACCATGCGCCCTTTATCGGGCGAGCCCTTTGCCGAGCTTATTGAACGTGCCGGTAATTTTGGCGCCCCCTTCGTTCTGTTGCTGATGCAGGGTGGTTTTAAAATACCGCTAAAAAAATGGTTCGGCCGGATGGATGACGATGTAAATCTGGATGCAGGTACCTTAAAAAATGTTTTAAATTGTTTAAGGCTGTTTGCGTTCCTGCTGCTGTTGGGCCATGGTTGGTTAAACCTTATTCAAAAGCAAGGCTTAATTAACCAGTACCATGCAATAGGATTTAATGATTCGGGCAAAACCGCATTGGCAGTTGGCCTTTTTGAAGTTTTGGCAGCATTTTCTGTACTTATCCGCCCTTTTGCAAATATCCTGCTGGTGTTTATCATCTGGAAAATAACAAGCGAGCTTTTTTACCCTAAATACGAAATATTTGAATGGGTTGAGCGTGGCGGCAGCTATGGGATATTGTTGTCCTTATGGTTTGCGGTTAAGCGGTCGCCTGCTGGCTTTTTATCATGGCCTTTTAAAAAATCGTCCCATTTACAAACTAATTAATTAACCTAAAACCCTGTGAAAAGCAGGCTTAAGCCGGGTTTTATCCCCTGGCCTTACTATTCAATTATCTAACCAATAATAAACACAAAAAAACTATGAAACTATTTTTAAAATTAAGCTGTGTTGCAGCATTATTTGTACTTTTTACAACCGCAAAAGTAAATGCCCAGGGTTGCGTAGCCATCAGGAGTACAGGCGGTTTGTGCGCAATGGACGAACATCCGGATAGCGCAAGCGCTGCCCAGGGAAGCTGGTTGCTGAATAGCAATAGCCGCTACTTCAGATCATACAAACATTTTGTTGGCACAACGGAGCAAAAGCAACGTATAGCATTGGGTACAAATGTTATTAATCATTCCTATACCAATGATATAACACTTACCCGTATTTTTAACAACCGCTGGTCGTTTGCGGTGGATGTGCCTATTGTGGATAACAGCCGTTCATCATTATACGAACATGGCGGTAAAGAGCGGTTAAACACACATTCATTTGGTTTGGGCGATGTTAGGTTAACCGCTTATGCATGGTTATTAAATCCGGCTAAGGCCCGTAAGGGAAATATTCAGGTAGGCTTAGGCTTAAAACTGGCTACTGGCGCTTATAACTATCAAGACTATTTTTACCACCAGGGTACAACCGATGCTAAAGTGCTTGGCCCGGTTGATCAATCAATCCAACTGGGTGATGGCGGCACAGGCATCACAACCGAAATTAATACATATTATAATTTTACCCACAAATTTGGTGTATACGGCGGCTTCTACTACCTGATAAGCCCACGCGAGCAAAATGGCGTTTCAACAGCCCGCGGTGGTACAGCAAGTGCCAAAGCTATTGCTAATGGCAGCGATATTATGAGCGTGCCAGACCAGGTTATGCTTAGGGCCGGTGCAAGCTATGGTATAGGTAAATTTGATTTTTCGGCTGGCGCACGTTATGAGTGTTTACCGGTTCATGACCTTGTTGGTGGTAGTAACGGTTTCAGAAGGCCGGGTAATATCCTTTCGGCCGAGCCTGGGGTTACATTCCGTTTAAAAACACTTTCTATTTATGCATTTGTGCCTGTCGCTTTACGTCGCGAACGCACACAAAGTGTTGCCGACAAAATTTCAACCAACCTTACCGGAACATACGCTCAAGGCGATGCGGCATTTGCCGATTACGCCGTTAACATTGGAATTACGTACAGATTTAAATAAAGTTGATTCATGGTTTAAGCAGAAGCCGGGCTTGAGATCCCCGGCTTTTTTTGTTTTTATGCTAAATAAAATACCTAATGCTGTCATTTTTGTCATTTTTTTTATTGATTAATTGCCATATTGTAAGTTTTTAAAAAATTTAAATATGTTTGCGCCACTTTATCAATAGTATTTATAGATTTGGAAATACTATAGTTTTACAATATGAACACTCCCGAAGAAAATTTTGCGGCGCTTGGTTTGAACCTGCCGCCCGCACCAAAGCCGCTTGGCGTTTATAAACCATGTTTAGTTGATGGAAAATACCTTTACCTATCCGGACACGGAACCGTACAGGACGATGGCACCCTCATTATAGGCCGTATTGGCGATACCATAAATATGGAAGATGGAAAGCTTGCTGCCCGCCAGGTTGGTTTAGCCATGCTTGCCACCATAAAAGCAAATATAGGCAGCTTTGATAAAGTTAAACGTGTAATAAAAGTACTGGGCATGGTTAACTGTACCCCCGATTTTGAAAAACATCCCTTCATAATTAACGGTGCCAGCGAACTTTTTGCCAAAATTTGGGGCGAAGAAAACGGAATTGGCGTACGCAGCGCCGTAGGTATGGGATCGTTACCAGATAACATCCCGGTTGAAATTGAGGCTTTGTTTGAATTGGTTTGATTTTAGTATCAAGTAGTTAGTATCAGGTATCAAGACCTTAGCAAGGGGAAATTCTGAAAATTCTTTAATTCGTTTAATCCCGGTTCAGACAAAATATGGATCACCACTGGTTTACCATTGATAACGTAGATAAGCTGGATACACCGGCTTTGGTTGTTTATCCCGATAGGGTACAGGCTAACATCAATTTGCTTAAAACCATGATTGATGATGTGGCACGGTTGCGCCCGCATATTAAAACTTACAAAAACAAACAGGTTACACAGCTATTGCTGGATGCCGGAATCAAAAAATTCAAGTGCGCCACCATTGCCGAAGCCGAATTGCTGGGTATGTGTAAAGCTCCAGATGTTTTGTTGGCTTATCAGCCTGTAGGGCCTAAGCTGTATAGGTTTATCAAATTAATACGCGCATATCCGCAAACCCGGTTTTCATGTCTGGTTGATAACGATACGGCAGCCAAAGAAATTTCGGATGCCGCCGTGGCTGATAAAATTACTATTGATGTTTACCTCGATTTGAATGTTGGTATGAACCGTACAGGCATTGCGCCCGGCTTTGACGCGCTGCAGTTGTATATGGATTGCGCCGTATTGCCGGGGCTTACGCCGGTTGGCTTGCATGCCTATGACGGCCACATTCACGATGTTGATGTGGCAAAACGAAAAGAACGCTGCGATGCAGGTTTTGCACCTGTATTAAAGCTTCAACAGGATTTAAAAGCGAAAGATTATCCCGAACCGGTAATTATTGCAGGTGGCTCGCCAACGTTCACCATTCATTCAAAAAGACCCGTGGTTGAATGTAGCCCTGGTACTTTTGTTTATTGGGATAGGGGCTATGCGCTGGAGATACCGGAGCAGCTCTTTTTGCCGGCGGTATTGGTACTTACCAGGGTGGTATCGTTACCAGATGCTACCAAACTTTGCCTGGACGTTGGGCATAAATCCATTTCGGCCGAAAATGAACTGGGTAAGCGAATTTACGTTTTGAATGCGCCTCAGCTGGTGCCCGTTGGCCAAAGCGAAGAGCATCTGATTGTTGATGCAGGTAAAGGGCATAGCTATAAGATAGGCGATGTGCTTTATGGCATTCCACATCATGTATGCCCCACCGTGGCTTTGTATGAACGCGTTTATACCATCGAGAATAATACACTTACCGGCGAATGGCTTAACCTGGCCCGCGACCGTAAAATCACCATCTGATAATAAAAAAATATGTTTGTAATTGATGCCCATTTAGACCTGAGTATGAATGCGCTGGAGTGGAACCGCGACCTCACCCGCCCCCTGGCCGAATTAAACCAGCGTGAAGAAGGACTTACTGATAAACCAGATCGTGCCAAAGCCGTTGTTACTTTGCCCGAGTTGCGTAAAGGTAATATTGGTTTGGTGGTGGCCACCCAAATTGGCCGCTATGTGGCGCCCGGTAATCTGTTGCCCGGCTGGCACTCGCCCGAACAGGCCTGGGCGCAAACACAAGGGCAGGTGGCCTGGTATAAAGCCATGGAAGATGTCGGCCAAATGGTACAAGTAAACAACCTGGCATCATTGGAGAAACACCTTGCTTATTGGAACGATGGCGAACCAACAGAAACCAAGGCCGTAGGGTATATCCTAAGTTTGGAAGGCGCAGATTCGATTATAACGGTACAGCATTTGGAGCGCGCTTATAACTATGGGCTGCGGGCCGTAGGCCCTGCACATTATGGCCCTGGCAGGTATGCCCAGGGTACCGATGCAACCGGCTACATGGGGCCAAAAGGTCATGAACTGCTTAAAGAAATGGAGCGCCTGAATATTATTCTGGATGCAACGCATTTGTGCGATGATAGTTTTTGGGAGGCATTGGATCATTTTAACGGTCACGTTTGGGCCAGCCACAACAACTGCCGCGCACTGGTAAATCACAACCGCCAGTACAGCGATGAAATGATAAAAGCATTGGTTGATCGCGGGGCAGTAATTGGTGCTGCATTGGATGCCTGGATGATGGTGCCGGGATGGGAGAGGGGGGTATCAACACCCAAGGGAATGAATTGCAATATGGATGTGATGATAGATCATATTGATCATATTTGCCAGATAGCCGGCAACGCCCTGCACGTAGGCATGGGCACCGATCTTGACGGCGCTTTTGGCCGCGAACAATGCCCATATGACCTGGAAACCATCGCCGATTTGCAAAAAGTACCTGCTTTGCTTAAAAAGCGAGGTTATACCGATTTAGATATTGAGAATATGATGCATGGTAACTGGCTGAGGTTTTTGAGGAAAGCCTGGGGGTGAAGCCTGATGTCATTAAGTTGAGGATTAAGGTCGGATTATTATCGAACACCGAATATTCAATTTGGAATAATGAAGGAGAAACTTCGGTGTTGGACATTCGAAATTCAGTGTTCGATATTATTTTTACTTCTGTTTTTCTAACTTAATGACTAGAGGTGCAAAAACTATGAGAGAACTTTTTTTGTTAATATTTGTTTTTTGCTCGGTTGCTTGCAATAAGCTAACCCCGGCAGGGTTTTGGAAAAACTACGACAAATAACTTGTCACGTCCTGCGTTTAATAAAGTCTTCTTGTCAAACGCCTGCTTAAACAAATGAGATATATTATAAGTACCTTAATTATCAGTCTCTTCGCCTGCAATCTTTTTGCGCAGGATAAACTGCCGGATGCCGCTAATTTATCAAACCAGGTTGGCGATATTATATTTAACCCCCAAACAGATCAATACGATTTTAAGCTTTGCGATAAGGACAACATTTACCAATACTACGGGTTAAATACATCCTATAAAGGAGAGGCAAAAGCATTAAAGAAGGATCTGTTTGGCAAAATGGTTTATCAGCCACAATTTAAACTGGTTACGGGCTCCATTACCGTCCGGTTTATTGTAAACTGTAAAGGGCAAACCGGCTGGTTCAGAATTTACCAGTTAAACGCCAGTTATCGTAAAGTCGCCTTTTCGCCAATTTTTGTTACTATGGTGTTAGATGCGGTGAAAAGTTTAAAAGGCTGGATTCCCGGTGAACTTCCGAACGGCACAGTTTGCGATACTTATTATTATTTGCACTTCAAGGTAGTTAATGGTCATGTTAAAGATATAGCCATATGAAAAAGTACCTGTTTGCTTTAATGTGGTTAAGCGGGGGAATGCTTAAAGCCCAAACCAATTGCAATACTTACACAGATAAGCCACACCAGGTGGCATGCCAGTACTATACAGACGCTATTCAATACCCACAGGGATCTAAAAACTCACAGCAACTGTTTATCTATTCGTTACAGGCCTGCGCCACTTTTGGGCCAACGTTATGTGAAATGTCGGTGCCTTATTTAAAACGGGGCGATTTTTACACCTGGAAGGTATTAATAGATAAAGCGGTGCAAGCTGATCCGGGGCAATACCTAAGCGTTAGGGGCTGGTGTTATTTTAAATTCCTGAAGGATTATAAAAATTGCTATACCGATTTGTACCGTTTATATAAACTAACCAACGGTTTGCCCGGTTACACAGGCGATGGCGACTACGACCTGCGTATTGTGATGGCTATGGCCCAACGAGAAATGGGCAACAATAAACTGGCCCTGCGCTATTTTAATGAATGCATTGGCGATCATGAAAGGAAAAAAGTTTTAGGGCTTTACGATTATTTGTATAGGGGAGTAACGTTGCTGAATATGAAAAAATACCCCGAAGCACTGGTCAGTTTGAAACAGGAGGTTAAGAAGTACGAAAAACTTGCAGATGCTCATTATTATATTGGGCTTACCTATTTAGCAATGCACAACAAAATCAACGCGGTTAAATCCCTTAACTACGCTCGTGAGCTGTATCTTAAAACCGGCTACCACCATGCCGATCCTTATAAAGAAGAACCAGACCAGGTTTACCTATCGGATATAACCGGGGCATTAGTTAAGGCTAAACGCTAACCGAACCAGAACTATCATTAAAATAGTCTAAAAAAATGAGCTCCAAAATTACTGTATCATTACCGTACGCCCCATGTTACATAAGCGTACAGTTATTATTAATCTGATTTTAATTAACTTGCTGATAATTAACTATTTGAAAGTTTGGTATATTATTGATACCTGAATGATAAAATGACTATTATTATTGTTGTTAAGTAAAATTCAAATCACTAATTCACCAACTTATTAATTCACAATAAAAAAATGTTATCACTTCAGCATATTTCAAAATACTACCAGGTAAGCGGACTAAAAAATTATGTGCTCAACGATTTGAGCCTTGAGGTTGACGAGGGCGAGTTTATTTCTATCATGGGGCCATCAGGATCGGGTAAATCAACTTTGCTTAACGTTATAGGCATGCTGGATGAGCCAACCGATGGCTATCACTATTTTGCAGGCCATGCTGTACACCAGCTTAAAGAAAAACAACGCTCGGCTTTGTATAAGCAATACATCGGCTTTGTTTTCCAGGCATACCACCTAATTGACGAACTTACTGTTTATGAAAACATCGAAACGCCATTAATTTACCAGGATTTTAAAAGCGCCGAACGTAAAGCCATGGTTGCCGATATACTGGATAAATTTAATATAGTTGGCAAAAAAGATCTTTTCCCGGCCCAGTTATCAGGCGGGCAACAGCAATTGGTAGGTATTGCCCGCGCATTGATTGCCAAACCCAAATTGTTGTTAGCCGATGAGCCAACAGGTAACCTTAACTCCAAACAAGGCGAAGAGATCATGGAGCTTTTCCGCAAGCTAAACAGGGAAGATAAAGTAACCATTATACAAGTAACCCACTCCGAAAAAAATGCCGAATACGGTACGCGCATCATTAACCTGCTCGACGGTAAAATAGCATCATCAAAACAACTCTGATCATCATATAATAATGCGATATTTAAAATTTATATTTTTGGGTTTGATAGCACTGTCGGCAACACAGGTGCAGGCGCAAACCGATTCTGTTCTATCTATCAGGCAATGTGTTGACATTGCCATAAAAAACAACCTCGACGTTAAAAAAAGTGAGCTCGATATGCAGCGGTTAAATATTGGGTATAAACAAGCCAAGGAATATTTACTGCCTACCATTAGCGGCGATGTTAATCATAGCATTAATAATGGCCGCAGTTTAAATACTTACACTTATAGCTATGTAAACCAATCGCTCACATCGGGGAATTATAGTTTAAACGGCAGCCTTACATTGTTTAGCGGCCTTCAAAATTTAAATAATATTAAGCAAACCTCGCTTTCATACCAGGCGGGTAAAATGGATTTTCAGCAGGCTAAAGACCAGATAACTATACAGGTTATAACAGCCTACCTATCGGTTTTGGATAACGCGGAATTATTAAACCAGGTAACCAATCAACTGGACGTATCAAAGAAACAGGTTGAGCGGTTAACTATTTTAGAAAAAGAAGGCGCTAATAAGCTGCCGTCTGATTTGTACGATTTGAAAGGTACTTACGGTGATAACCAGCTAAATTTTGTTGCTGCAAAAAGCGCATTGGAAGTTTCAAAACTTAGCCTGATGCAAATGTTAAACATTCCGTATAACAAAAACCTGAGGCTTGAACCATTGAGCGTGCAGGATGTGGCCAGTAAAACAGATGCATCGTCAGAGCAGGTGTACGATACCGCGCTGCAACAGCTGGCTTTCATTAAAGCAGCCGAATTGCGGAGCAGGAGCGCCGAAAAGGGCATTAAAGTTGCTCAGGGAGCCTTATTACCTACACTCTCGCTGGGAGCTGGTATTTTCACCAATTACTCCAGCGCGGCCCAAAAATCAACTTTTATTGATTCGGCCGAAGTAAATACGGGTTCATATGTAAAAGGGCCAGGCGGAAATCAGCCGGTGTATACCAAGGTAGCAAACAACAGCATTCAAAATATTGGTTATTATGATCAGTTTAAAAATAACTATAACACACAGATAAGCCTGAGTTTACACATCCCGATCTTAAATTATTTCCAAAACCGGAATAAAGTATCCCTGGCAAAAATTAACTACCAGGAAGCAAAGTATGTTGAGAATAACTCAAAAATAGTTTTGAAGCAAAGTGTTGAACAAGCCTATCTGAACATGACGCTTGCTTATGAAAGATATACTGTTTTACTTGAACAGGTTAAAGCCTACTCAGAATCATTCAGGATAGCTGAGATTCGTTTCAACGCAGGGGTGCTAACATCAGTTGAATTTGTATTAACAAAAAACAACCTCGACCGTACTAAGCTTGCAATGATAAACGCCCGCTACGATTGCTTTATATACAACAAAATATTAGATTATTACCAGGGCAAGTTAACGTTATAAAAAAACAGAAAAGTTTTAGGATTTGTAAAAAAGTTTTACATTTATCTCAGAATTTATTTCTGATATGTCCGGTTTATATTTTTAGCGCCATTGGGCCTGATGATATAAGCCGGATTGCTATTTAGGGGCACTCTCCGAAATTACTTTTAGTTACTTCTAAATTTTTTTACATAATTTTATCGCCTAATCATAACCCTTTGAAAATGAAAAAAACAATCTTAGTTACATTTAGTATCTGCCTGTTATCCATCGGCTTTGCATCTGCACAGGTAGTGCCAAGCTTTTCATTCGGCGCTAAAGCTGGCGTGAATTTCTCTTCATTTCCCTCGAATGGTAACTATAATAATACGGGTAAGGTAGGCTACCTTGGTGGCGCCTGGGCCAGATTTGGTGCGCTTGGCTTTAATTTTCAGCCAGAATTATATGTTACAGCAAAAAATCTCGATTTTAAAAATACAATTGGGGGCGTAACTTATGAAAATCAAGCTAAGTTGACAAGTGTTGATGTGCCGCTGCTTATTGGCACTAAAATTGGTGCGTTGGGTTTAGGTGGCCGGTTTTATGGAGGACCGGTTCTTTCATTTACAATTAACAATAAACAAAACTACAGCCAGGCTACAGAAAATATCGCTAAACTTAATTATAAAGATGCTAATTACGGTATTCAGTTAGGCGCTGGTGTTGATATCAAAAGTTTTTCGGTTGATCTTAGGTACGAAGCCGGTATAAATAAAATTGGGTACGGCAATCCGGAATACTCCCACACTCGTGTGAGTTTATTTAGCCTTTCATTGGCTTACAAAATATTTTCGCTGTAAGGTTTAATCCTATTTTATATTATTACAGGGCTTGCCATACCACGGCGGGCCTTGTTTATTTGAAAGCCTACCGCTCATTATTCGTCATAGAATGTCTTTTTAGTATTATAATTTCAGGCTAATTGGCAATAATAGTATTATACTTATTGTAAATTGTACACCTATATTTAAATTTCGGTTTTTATCCAATAAAAAGCCGGTAAAGGGTGCAGTACAATGAGTATAAATTCAAATAGAATTAAAGTTTTAACAGGCAGGTTAACCGGTATATTATTATTACTGCTGATTGCCGGGTTAGGGTCTGCACAAACTAAAGATACTTCATCAAGGCCAATCAGGTTAAACCAAATTGGCTTTTATACAAACGGCCCCAAAAAAGCAATAGTTTTAAGCAGCGATGGCCGTTCATTTACCATTCGGGCGTTAAATAAACGTACTGTATTCAGCGGTATTTTAACACCGTCTGTAAACCCGTCATTCGCGGGCAAAACCACATATATAGCAGATTTTAGCATTTTTAACAAACCGGGCGAATACCTGTTGACTGTAACCGGTTCAGGAAATTCTTACCCGTTTAAAATAGCAGGTAATGTTCACCAGAACGTAGCTAAAGGAGTTATCAAAGCCTATTACTTTATGCGGGCATCAACCGAGTTACCGGTAAAGTATGCCGGTAAATGGAGCAGGGCAGGGGGACACCCCGATAATAAGGTATTGGTACATCCTTCGGCGGCAAGCGAAAAACGGCCGGCGGGGACTATTATCTCCTCGCCCCGTGGTTGGTACGATGCCGGCGACTATAATAAGTACGTGGTAAACAGCGGCATCAGTACAAGTACCCTGCTTTCATTATACGAGGATTTCCCTGCCTATATGAAAATCGTTAAGCTTAATATCCCCGAAAGCGGTAATGGCTTGCCCGACCTGCTGAACGAGGTGCTCTGGAACCTGAGGTGGATGCTTACCATGCAGGATCCTAACGATGGCGGCGTTTATCATAAATTAACCAACGCAGTATTTGATAAGTTTGAAATGCCGGATAAGGATACCACGCCGCGTTATGTAGTACAAAAAGGTACGGCTGCCGCCCTTGATTTTGCTGCAGTTATGGCCCAGGCCTCCAGGATTTTTAAACAATTTCCGCAACAAACACCAGGCTTAGCCGATTCATGCCTTATCGCAGCAAAAAAAGCCTGGCAATGGGCCGCTAATAATCCAAACGTTGCTTACCGGCAGGATGAGAATAATAAAAAGTTTAGCCCGGCTGTAACCACCGGCGGCTATGGCGATAACAATTTTACCGATGAATTTATCTGGGCTGCATCCGAGTTGTTTGTTAGCACCCGTGATGCTGGTTACCTGAAAAATATCAACCTGTTTCCCGATGATAAAATGCCAGTACCGGCCTGGGGCCAGGTAAAGCTCCTGGGCTATTATACGCTGCTTAAAAACAACGCAGCCGTTCCAGAACTGCCGGAGATCAAAAAAAGATTAATAAATGCCGCCGACGGATTGATCAAAGGTGTGGATGACAATGCTTACCAAACCTCGATGACACTATCTGCCCGGCATTTTGGCTGGGGCAGCAACTCAGATGCGGCCAACCAGGGAGTTTTACTATTACAGGCTTACCGGCTATCGCACGATAAAAAGTACCTGGATAACGCGCTGGCCGATATGGATTACCTGTTGGGAAGAAATGCTACAGGGTACTCATATGTAACCGGGTATGGTACTAAAACGCCTATGCACCCGCATCACCGCCCATCAGCAAGCGATGGGGTAACCGATCCGGTACCTGGATTGTTGGTGGGCGGGCCAAATCCGGGCATGCAGGATGGTATTAAAGTGCCATCTAAAGTGCCCGACGAAGCTTACATCGACGATACCCAGGCTTATGCAGCCAATGAAGTTACAATAAACTGGAATGCCCCAATGGCATACCTTGCTAACGCGATAGAAGCTTTGCAAAGTCAGTTAAGCGTAAAAACAAAATCAACTAACTCAAAACCTCTCAAATAAAATCAATCAACAAATGCGAAAAATTTACATAACGGTAGCAAGTTTACTTTTGCTCAATGTAATATCCCCGGCAGTACAGGCTCAAAAAAAGCCTGTGGTGAGTGCTATAGATGCAAAAGTAAATGCCCTGATAGCTAAAATGACATTGGAAGAAAAAGTAGGTCAGATGACCGAAGTTACCTCCGATGTAGTGTCAAAAACAAATGTGGCCGATCATCAACTGGATGCCGATAAACTAAAAGAAGCCATCATGAAATATCATGTAGGCTCTATCCTTAACGTAAGCGGGCATGCTTACAGCCGCGAGCATTGGTATGAGGTAATATCAACCATCCAAAAAGCCGCCAGCCAGGATCGTTTAAAAATTCCGGTTATTTATGGTATAGATGCCATACACGGGGTGACTTATACTGTAGGTAGCACCCTGTTTCCGCAGGAAATTGCTGTTGCAGCTACCTTTAACCGCGATATTGCCCATAAAACCGGCGAAATTACCGCCTATGAAACCCGTGCCAGCTATATTCCATGGAATTATTCGCCGGTGCTCGATTTGGGAAAATCCGCCCTTTGGCCCCGCATTTATGAAACCTTTGGCGAAGATCCGTACCTGGTGAAAACCATGGGCGCGGCTATCATAAAAGGCTACCAGGGTAATGATGTAGGCGATAAATACCATGTAGCCGCCTGTATGAAGCATTATCTGGGCTATAGCTTTCCGTTAAGCGGTAAAGACCGTACCCCGGCCTGGATCCCTGATCGTTATATGCGCGAATACTTTTTGCCTTCGTTTGCCGAAGCCGTAAAGGCCGGCGCCAAAACATTGATGATCAACTCGGGCGAAATTAACGGTGTGCCGGTACATGCCAGCAAATATTTGCTGACCGATGTATTGCGCGGCGAGCTGCATTTTGATGGCATAGCCGTTACCGACTGGCGCGATATTCAATACCTGCATGATCGTCATCATATAGCTGCCACCCAAAAGGATGCGGTGATGATTGCGGTTAACGCCGGTGTAGATATGAGCATGGTACCTTACGACTATACTTTTTTTACATACCTGATTGAGCTGGTTAAAGAAGGCAAGGTACCAATGGCCAGGATTAATGAAGCTGTGCACCGTATATTGAAAGTTAAGTACGAACTTGGCTTATTTGAGCGCCCTGTTGGCAACCCAGATGATTATCCTAAATTCGGATCGGAAGAATACCGTATGGCAAGCGTGCAGGCTGCAAATGAGGCCATCACATTGCTAAAAAACAACAACAATGTGCTGCCGCTTAAAAAAAGCATGAAAGTGCTGGTAACCGGCCCTACGGCCAATACCATGCGTTCATTAGATGGGGGATGGAGCTACACCTGGCAAGGTGATGAATCGGATATGTTTGCCGCTAATAAAAACACTATACTGGAAGCTATTCAGCAAAAAATAGGCAAAAATAATGTGAGCTACGAAGCAGGTGCTGCTTTTGACAGCCTGCAAAACATCGACGAAGCTGTTAGTGCCGCTAAAAAAGCCGATGCAATAGTACTTTGCCTTGGCGAATTATCCTATACCGAAAACGTAGGTAATATAGAAGACCTGAATCTTCCACCTGCCCAAATTCAACTGGCACAGGCGTTGGCGAAAACAGGCAAACCGGTAATATTGGTATTGGCCGAAGGCCGCCCAAGGATTGTTACCGATGCAGAGAAACTTTCGGCAGCTACACTGATGGCTTATTTGCCGGGCAACGAAGGCGGCGATGCCATTGCGAGCGTATTGTTTGGCGACGTAAACCCATCGGGCAAATTGCCAATTACCTATCCACGTTTCCCTAATGCGCTGAATAATTACTACCGTAAAAACCTGGAAAACGGCAACCCCGATGATAAACATGGTTACAATCCATTATACGAGTTCGGCACGGGCTTAAGCTATACCACATTCAGTTACAATAACCTGCACATCAGCAAGCCCGAGTTAAAGGATAACGAAACCTTAACCGTTACGGTTGATGTTAAAAACACAGGCCAGGTTGAAGGGAAGGAATCGGTACTGTTGTATACCAGCCAGCAATACGCCAGCATTACGCCGGATACCAAGCGTTTAAGGGCTTATGATAAAATCTTGTTAAAACCAGGCGAAACAAAAACGGTATCATTTAAAATAACCCCGAAGGATCTTGCCTTTGTGAACGATATAAGCAAAACCGTTACTGAAGCAGGGGAGTTCAAGATCATGGTAGGCGATCAAACGCAAAGTTTTAATTACGTATCGACGCTCAACCCGCCATCAAGGACAGGCAAACTATAAATCAGGTAGGTCATAAATAATACAAATTTTAAATAACACGAATTTCACGAATTGGGTCGAATTGTCGCAAATTATATAGAAATTACCTAACGTCAATTGCATAGCCAAGGCTTAACATAATAGCGCCTTTAAGATTTGTGCTAATTCGCCCCAATTCGTGAAATTCGTGTTTAATTAATTCGTGTCTATTATGAAGAAGGTACTGTGTTTGTTTTTCTTAGTGATATCTGGCTTAAATTTTTCATGTTCAAAAACTAAATCAATACCCGATCCGGTTCCGGTTGATTCAGCAAAGGTATTCGCAAAGGGTGCTGATGTGAGCTGGATTACGGAAATGGAAGCCAAAGGCATCAAGTTTTACGACAAATCGGGTGTACAGCAGGATTTGTTTGCCCTGTTAAAAAGCCTCGGATTTAACGCTATAAGGTTACGTGCCTGGGTTAACCCAACAAATGGCTACTGTAACACTGCCGACGTTGTGGCTAAGGCGCTGCGGGCCAAAGCCCAGGGTTTTAATATCATGATTGATTTTCATTACAGCGATACCTGGGCTGATCCGGGTAAACAGGCCAAACCGGCCGCCTGGGCCGCGCTTGATTTTGCCACGCTGACCGCAACCCTGCACGATTACACCAAAAGCGTTATGAATACGCTAAAAGATAACGGTATAACCCCGATATGGGTACAGGTTGGTAACGAAACCAACGATGGCATGCTTTGGGAAGATGGCCGCGCCTCAAAAAACATGGCCAATTTTGCAGCCCTGATCAAAAGCGGTTATGCTGCTGTTAAAGAAGTAAGCCCTACAAGCCAAGTAATTGTACACATCTCCAACGGTTATGATAACGGCCTTTTCCGCTGGATGTTTGATGGGTTGAAAGCCAATGGAGCCAAATGGGATATAATTGGTATGTCCTTGTACCCATCCAAAACAAACTGGGCCGATTTGGATTCGCAATGTTTAACCAACATGAACGATATGGTTTCCCGGTATTCGACCCCGGTTATAGTGGTTGAGGTAGGGATAGAGGCCGGCGCACCAACTGAATCTAAAGCTTTCCTTTCGGATATTATCAGCAAAGTAAAATCTGTAAATGGCAGCAACGGCAAAGGCGTTTTTTATTGGGAACCCGAGGCCTATAACAGCTGGCAGGGCTATGGTTTAGGAGCCTTTGATACTTCGGGAAAACCAACGGCTGCGCTGGATGCGTTTGCCAATTAAACCTGATCAAATAAGGTTGTATCATAAATCAAAATGACCTTCTGAGAATCACCTGTAGGGAAATTGCCTCCATCAGGTACCCAAATAAAAAAAAGAGGTTGTTCATGATTTATGATACAACCTCTTTTTTGCCCATTTACCAATTCTATGCTTGGTGCTATTATCTTATCATCTTCTACTTCGTCACATCAACCCATTGTCCTTTAATTAAACTGTTTATCGAACTATTATACATCGCCTCGCAATAAACGGCAGGCAGGTAATAGTGCCCTGAATAGGCGGCATTCAGCATTACGTAGTAAGTAACCTCGCGGCCTTCCGGCAAGCTGAAATAAGTATTCACCCGGTCGTCACGGATATCGCGGTAATCGGATGGTGATGATTTAAAGGCCTCGTCGTTGTTCATCATCCGGCTGTTCAATATCTCCCAGCCTGAGGGGAAGATTTGGGTTAGCGCCAAATTATCATACCTGCCTTGCTTGCCGGGGTTTTTGATGTTTACCTGGGCCACAAAATCAGTACCCTGCCTTAATGATGATGGGTCTATCTGTTTACCGGATAAGGTAAAGTAACCTACGCGCATCTGCAACACCCTTGGGTCGATAAAGGTTTTTACATCAAGGCCCGATGATGGCTGCCCTTTTTGTATTAATCTTACATACAACCTGTTGCTGCCATTATTTTTAAGCGTTACTTTACCACCGCTGGCAGCTAAAACATTTTGCCAGATATACGATTGCGAGTTAACCGCGCCACCCTGGAAGCTGAATGTCATTTTACCGGATGATTTGTTTTGTCCGCAATATTGCGCAATTGCTATCAGCGAGTAGGCTGTGGTTTGCGTACTATACCAATCATCCTGCGATAACTTTGCAGCTACCGTTCTTAATTGAGCCGCGGCCCTTGCCTGCTGGCCAAGTAAGGTTAATGTTTCCAGTATCATGGCCTCATCCCTTAAGTCGGACCCATAGGTGCCAAACATGGTGTAATAAGGCTTAATAACGGTTGGCAAGCCTGCAATCATCCGTGAACCAATCTCGGGCTGTCCTGCCAGCTTGTAAGCTGCCGCAAGCCTCCATTTGGCTTCAATGCTGATGTACTTAAACTCGCGCAGGCGGTTCATGGCACCCAGCTCGGGCGAACGTGCCAGGGCCAGCAGATACAGGCGGTAGGCCTGGTTCAGGTCGTCGCCATAAAAGCTGCGGCTATCCGGCGACCAGCTTAATGCCTTCTGTTTCTGGAATTTTTTCCATTGTTCCATAAAGCCCAACGGCATGCTATAACCTTTTGCCTGAGCAGCCAGCATAAAGTGCCCAGCGTAATTGGTTCCCCATTCATCGGCACTACCACCATCGGGCCAGTAGCTTAAGCCGCCACCAGGAATCTGGAAACCGTTTAGCCTTGCTATCGTAGCCTTAATATTACGTTCAGATTCGGCTTTTTGCCTTGGCGAGAGGTCGAGCAGCTGGCTTAAATACAGTTGCGGGAATGCAGCCGACGTGGTTTGCTCCACGCAGCCATGAGGATAATCAATCAGGTAATCCAAACGTTTGCCCAAATTAAGGGGTGGGATAGAGGCAATCTCCAGCGTATTTTTATTGGTACCGCTGATGCCTACGGCCTGGTAAGCTATGTTCCAGGCTTCACCGGCTGCAAGATCTTTCTCCAATATGCGGGTAACCGGCGGGTTAGGGGTGCGCACGTTTAGTTCAACGTCATAAGCCGCTGTTTCTGAACCGCTTTTGGCAATTACTTTCACCTTGCCTATTCCAACAAAATCCTTAACGTTCAGATCGAAGGTTACCATCTGATCGCCGGTTTTGGCGAAGGTGAGGGTTTGGGTATTATTACCTTCCAGGTTACTAAAGGCGTTGCTTTGTACCGATACCGTAACCGTTTTAATGTTAGGCTCCATGGCGAAGACCGTAACCGGCAGCTGCACCTTTTCTGAAGGCCCCAGTACACGCGGCAGTGTAGCCAATATCATCAATGGCTTTTTAACAACAATGGCTTTTTCGGCTATTCCATAAGCGCCATCGTGCCCGGCAACAACCATGGCTTTAACCGAGCCCACGTATTGCGGCAATTTAAAGCCCGTGGTTTGCTTTTCTCCTGCACCGAGGTGGAACGGCCCCATAAATTTCACAACAGGCTTAAACCGGTTTACAGACACGTTTCTGTTGTTGCCCAGGCTACCATCGCCACCTATGCTCAGTATCCGGTTAAGGCCGCCTCCATAGGCTCCAATTACATAATCAAACAAATCCCAGGTTTTAACACCGAGTGCCTCCTTGGCATAAAATGTATTATGCGGATCGGGGAGTTTATAACTGGTGATATCCAGCAGGCCTTCATCAACAATAGCGATGGTGTAGGTCATCTCCTTGCCGGTCGCTTCTGATACCGTAATGGCCGATTGGGTTTCGGGCCTGATCTTATCGGGCATCGTGATCACCGGTTTTAATATGGTGGCCGGGTTGTTAACGGTAAGTGGTATCACCCCGTACATGCGGATAGGCAAATCATTTATGGTTTGCGAATGGTGCTGCAGCATGGTAACGTTTACAAAAACATTGGGGGCCATATCCGGTTCAACCGTAAAACTGTACTGGGTTTGGCCTTTTTTTGTGTCAATCCAGGTGGTTTTTAAAATCTTGCTGCCATTTTCAAAGCTGATCAATGCCCGGCCATCTGCCGCGGTAGGGATGGTTAATGTGGCCTGTTCGCCAACATTATAGGCTTGTTTATCTGATGTAAACGAAAGCATGGCTGCCTCGGTCGGGTTGCTTTGTTGTAATCTTTCCGACCAGTTTGGCCAGTCTACATAAATAATTTTACCGGTGCTATGGCCTGTCTGGTCATCTTTTACCTTAATCAGGTACCGGCCCCAGTCGGCTTTTGGTACACGAAGCGTCCATTTGCCACGCCCATTGGTCAACTGAATACTTTGGGTTTTAATCAGCTTGTTGTATTTACCCTGGGTAAAGTTGGTCATTTCATTGCCGGTTTCGTCCCACCACCAGCGCCATTGTATTTTATACAATTCCAGCTGCACGTTGCGGGTACCTGCAAGGGCGTTGCCGTTTACATCTACATCGGCAATATCAATCTGCTGGTCTTTATCGGTAACCAGCATTCCGGAAAGGGCACTGCCTTCGGGCGTTTTAATACCCACATAACCGGGGTAAACGTTATATGGCAAACTAACCTGCTGAACGCTGAAGTTGCCTCCCGGTTCAAACACCTTGACCAAAAAATTGGCCTTTAGTTGCCCGGGGGCTTGTTTTTCGATATTGATATTGGCATCCACGTCGGCATTCCCTTCGGCGCTCAACTTGCCATCAAAAACGGTTTGCGTTTGCATGTTAAAGGCCAGCGTAGGATCGTCAAAAACATAATCCTTATATTTTTTAAATGTGGTTGTTTGTGCCGATAAAAAGGCATCAACCTTAGCCTTTAAACTCTGTGCTGCCCCCCCAAACAGCCAGCGGGCGGTTAATTTGCCGTTGGCATTATTGCCCTTGGTTAATTCTTCGGCACCGCCAAAGGTTAAGCCCAACTTTAAGCGGTTAGGCATAATGGTTTCAACCTTTATTTTCTTTTCAAACGTAGCGCCGCCAACTTTTACGGTAGCTGTCCAGTTGCCGGTAGGTGATGAGGTTTCGGTAGCGGTATGGAAGCTGTAAAAGCCATCAACAGATTTTGTGTTTGTAATCCGTTTATACAATTTATCGTTGGGGTCTTTTAGCTCGAACTCAACCGGGTGGTCGGCGGGTAAGGTTTTTAGCTTATCTTCCAGTATAAAGGTCATAAATATGCTGTCACCTGGCCGCCAAACTCCACGCTCGCCATAAATGAAGCCTTTCAGCCCACTTTGTACTTCATCGCCGCCAACGTTAAAACGGGTAAGCGGGAGGGTATTACCATCATCAAGTTTTAAATAGCCGCGTTGGTTTCCTTTTTTGGCCACCAGCAAATAAGGCTTACGCTTTAAGTCGAAACTTGCCAGGCCATCGCTGCCAGAAGTTGTTTTGAGCAGCACCTGCTTTTGGTAATCCAGCAGTTGCAGTTCAACACCCTGCATCGGACTGGCATTCATAATATCGGTAACCGCAATAAGCATATTGTTGTTATTGCCCCGTTTTGCAATCAGCCCTATGTTTGATGCAATGATGTTACGGGTAGCCCAGCGGGTTTTGGTGTAGTAGGATGGGGTACAGGCATTATCCTTCTCCTGCCAGTTAAAACCTTCCGGATAATAGCTATCGTATCTCGACCAAAAATCGTTATCCTCGTCGTTCACCTTGCCGGCATTATCGCTGTAGCTGTAATCACCGCCGCCATATTCGTCATCATCGCTGCCGCTTTTTTTGCCTGCGCCGGCTATACTGCAATTGTATAAGGAATATTCCTGCCTGAAACCGATGATAACCCGGTAAATTGCTCCCGGCTCAGTGCGGATCATCTGATCAAGATCGAGCATGAAACGGTTTTTCTTATTCAGGTTAAGTCCTTTATCGTTATCCAGCCTGATGGTTTTTTGTAAAATAGGCTTGCCTACCTGGCGCAATTCCTGGTTGCCGTTAAAATCATTGTTTTGAAAATATTGAGGAACATTACTTTCATATATTTTAATTACCGATACATCAACCGCTTTAAGGTTAACGGCCTCAAAAGGCATCATCAGCTTGCCCGAATCGGGGAGGATGACACCCTTGCCCGGTATAGTTACGCCGGGTAGCCTGTTCTCGAAAAACACATTGGCTGTATAGGTTTTGGTGATCTTTTTATGCGATATGTTTTCTACCCCTTCATTTACAAACACACTGTAATCGCCTTCAAGCCTTTCGGGGGCATAAATTTTTACGGTACTGCCCTCAATGGCATATGCCGGATCGGTTACATTGTTAATGCCGATAAGGCCCGCCAACTCCTGCCCAACCATAATGGCATCTGAAAATTGTACCAGTACATATTGGTCATTATCCTGTACTGCACGAACGTTCAGTACTTTAAAATCACCTATGGCAGGTACATCAAAATGCTGCTCGCCTTTTTTATCTACGTTAATGCTGCTGCCATCCCAATTTATGGTTAATGCCCCAACTTCGCCCTTTTGCCGTTTTAAGCCGGTTATTTTGAAGGTGTGGGTTTTTGCGACTGTGTTGTGCTCCCAGCTGATCTTCACCGGCAGCATATAGTTTACAGTAATTACTTTTTCAATAAGGGCCGGATCCTCGGTATCGGCCGTTTGTACCGATCCTTCCATCTTCATCTCGTCGGTAGATGTACTGGTAGCTGTTTGCAGCCCGTTAAAAGCAACGTTAAAATCGGGTTTCACTACCTGGAAATTAAATTTAAATCTGTTGAACCGCGAGGGTACGTCAATCAGTTTGCCCAGTTTAAATTCGGCATTATAGGTTTTATCAGGGTCGAGTTTTTTATCCGGCCGGAATTCAATGGTTCGCGAATCTGTCCAGTAAGCTTTGCCTTTTACCGATGGCGAGAAATCAAACAGGTTGTTATCAACCTCTTCGTTTTGTTGATGGGTAATTTGCACTGTACTGGCAAGGCGAATAGTAATGGGGCTTGCTTTCGAAATCACCCCGGTTGTGTACGACTCGATGTACTTGCCAAAGGCAGGGTCGACCACATTTTTCTTTTGGCCCTTAACAATAAGATAAGCAATAATTAGCAGCACTGCAAGCGCTGTGCCGAATGTAATTAAGCTTTTACGCTTGTGGAACCTGGTATATCCGTTCTCCATGGAATAGGTTTATTTATTCCATGAATGTATAAAATTTATAACAACAAATAATTAATTGAGAAATATTTATGTGGTGAGTGGTGAGTGGTGAGTGGTGAGTGGTGAGTGGTGAGTGGTGAGTGGTGAGTGGTGAGTGGTGAGTGGTGAGTGGTGAGTGGTGAGTGGTGAGTGGTGAGTGGTGAGTGGTGAGTGGGATTATGTTAAATAGTTAAAACAATCTTCGTCAAATCAACTTTGCCCACTGCCCACTCACCATTACAATATCATAACACCTGGCTTATTGAGCACCGGAAGTTTGATGAAATTCATCTCCACGATGCTCTCAGGCAGGAAAATGAACTTTTTATCGAAAATATTGGCGCCGATATAATAGCTTAGCCAATACTCATTATTGAGGCCGAAAGTTTGCTCGTCAATGGGTTCAATAAGTTTGTAGCCTTTGCTGCCAACCATTGGGATCATGTGGCGTAAAACAGAGGTTTTTACCTGCTCGCCATTTTTTTCGCCGTAACCCTTGGAGGTGATGAGTACGTTCTCGATAGGCTCATTTTTAAGGTTGATGAGGTATACGTACCAAATTTTGCTCTCCACACTTTCGCGCTCCAACGCTACAGCTATGGCAATATCTTTAACGTTATTTTCGGGGAGGTCTTTGATCATGGTAGTTACGAGTTTTGAGTGATGAGTTTTGAGTAAAAACACCTTAACTCAAAACTCATCACTCATTACTAAAATTACTTCTTTTTAGCCGGTGCTTTTTTCTTGGCGGGGGCTTTTTTGGCCGCAGGTTTTGCAGCTGCTACCGTTTTACCAAACCGGCCTTTTTTGGTGTCCTTAGGCATGGCGTCAGCCAGGGCCTTACACTCTTCATAAGTTAAGGTCAAGGGATCTTTATCCTTGGGTATCTTAACGTTAAGTTTGCCAAATTCAATATATGGCCCCCAGCGGCCGTTTAATACTTTTACTTCGGGGTCTTCGTCAAACGCTTTAATCAGTCTCTCGGCATCTTTTTTACGTTTGGCTTCTATAAGTTCTATCGCTTGGTCTACCGTTACATCCAAAGGGTCAATATCTTTAGGTAACGATACAAAAGCGCTGTTATGGCTAATGTATGGGCCGAAACGGCCTATGGCCACTTTCATTATTTTGCCTTCATACTCGCCAACAACTTTAGGAAGTTTAAATAACTCCAAAGCTTCTTCAATACTGATAGTTTCTATACTTTGGCCTGTTCTTAAGCTGGCATATAATGGTTTTTCCTCGCTTTCGTCGGTAGCACTTTCGCCAACCTGCACAAATGGGCCATAGCGGCCAATCCGTACGGATATTTTTTTACCATTTTCGGGATGCACACCCAGCTCACGTTCACCGGTGGCTTTGTCAGCCGTTTCAATGGTGCTTTGTACGCCTTTATGGAATGGGTTATAAAAATCGTGCAGCATGGCCGTCCAGTCTTTTAAACCCTGGGCTATCTCGTCAAATTGCTTTTCAACGCTGGCAGTGAAGTTAAAGTCTACAATTTCTTTAAAGTATTGTACCAAAAAGTCGTTTACAACTGCGCCAATATCGGTAGGGAATAACTTGCCGCGCTCGGCGCCGGTATTCTCCGTTTTTTGTTCTTTAACAATCTGGCCATCTTTAAGCACCATCAGCCTGAAATTGCGCACTTTGCCTTCGCGCTCTTCTTTAACCACGTAACCACGGTTTTGGATGGTAGAGATGGTAGGGGCATAGGTAGACGGGCGGCCGATGCCTAACTCCTCTAACTTTTTCACCAGGCTGGCCTCAGTATATCTTGCCGGCGGACGTGAGAAGCGTTCTGTAGCCGACATTTCCTGCAAAGCCAAACGCTGGCCACGGGTTAAAGGCGGCAGCATCGCGTTTTCGCCATCCTGTTGCGGTTCATCATCTTCGTCATTTGATTCAAGATAAACTTTCAGGAAGCCATCAAACTTCATCACCTCGCCATTGGCCGTTAAATCCTCTTTACGGGTTGATATACTGATTTTTGCGGTGGTTTTCTCAAACTGCGCTTCACTCATTTGTGAGGCTATGGCCCGTTTCCAGATCAGTTCATACAGGCGCTTCTCGTTCGATTCGCCTGTTATAGTATGATTGTTGAAATAGGTTGGCCTGATAGCTTCGTGAGCTTCCTGCGCGCTTGCGTTTTTGGTTTTATATTTTCTTAGCTGATGGTATTTTTCGCCATAAGCCGATACGATTTCACTTTGTGCAGCATTTAATGCGGTATCAGATAAGTTTACCGAGTCGGTACGCATGTAGGTAATATACCCGGCCTCGTACAAACGTTGCGCTACCTGCATGGTGCGGGCTACCGAGTAGCCCAGTTTCCTGCTGGCTTCCTGCTGTAAGGTTGATGTGGTGAACGGTGCAGCCGGTGAGCGTTTGGCAGGTTTGGTTTCCAGCGAGCGTACGTCAAAATCGGCACCGATACAATCCTGTAAAAACTTCTCGGCATCTTCTGGTTTGGCATAACGTTCGGACAGTTCGGCTTTAAAAGCATCTTTGCCCTTGCCAAATATGGCTACTATTTTAAAAGCGGCTTCGGCTTTAAATTTATTTACTTCGCGTTCCCTATCAACAATCAGCCGCACGGCCACTGATTGTACACGGCCTGCAGAAAGGGATGGCTTAACCTTTTTCCATAAAACGGGCGAGAGTTCAAAACCCACCAGCCTGTCTAATACACGGCGTGCCTGCTGGGCATTCACCAAATTGTAGTCAATTTTACGTGGGGTGTCAATGGCCTTTAAAATGGCCGGTTTGGTTATTTCGTGAAAAACGATGCGTTTGGTGGTAGCATCTTTCAATCCTAAAGTATCAAATAAGTGCCATGATATGGCTTCTCCCTCGCGGTCCTCATCCGATGCCAGCCAAACCATCTCTGCTTCTTTAGCTAATTTCTTCAATTCGCTCACTACCTGTTTTTTATCGGCAGGTACCTCATATTTTTGAGCGAAGTTGTTACCTATATCTATCGCATCTTCAGACTTTACCAAATCGCGGATATGCCCGTAGCTCGACTTCACAATAAAGTCTTTCCCAAGGTAACCCTCGATGGTTTTGGCTTTCGCCGGAGATTCAACTATCAGTAAATTTTTGGCCATTTAAGCAGTTATTTTTTGCAAATAAAACATAAAGAAAGCGAAACGCCAATTAGTTTTGCTAAAAACGTTGGAATATTAGCTGTGAAGATTGTACGAATGCCTCAATTTTGAAAGGATGCAGTATTATTTTGAGAACTATTTTAATGGCTGTTTTTTTGACGTTTTGTCCTTACTTTGTACCCGGTTAAACATCCCCGGTTTTACAATATTTAAGATCCCAAAAAGCTACATTAAAAAACCGCCGCCCAAAAGGTCGTTGCCTTCATAAAAAACTGCCGACTGCCCGGGGGCGATACCGGATACATTATGGTGAAAATCAACCTTCATGTGCTCGCCCATTTGTACAATGCTGCTGGTGGTGCCGGCATCTTTATAACGAATTTTGGTAATAGCTTCGATAGGCTCAGTGATGCTGGCGTATTTTACCAGGTTTAGGTTTTTAACCCAGGCCTGTTTGCGTTCCAGTTCATCGGCTGTACCTAATACTACCGTATTGGTGTTAGGGTCAATACTGGTTACAAACATAGGATGACCTAACGCGATGCCTAATCCTTTACGCTGACCAATGGTATAAAAGGGATATCCCTGATGTTTGCCTACTACGGTGCCGTTAGCAAGCACAAAGTTGCCGCCTGTAACACGTTCTTCCAAATCTTCAACCTTATGCCTTAGAAACGATCTGTAGTCGTTATCGGGCACAAAGCAAATCTCGTAGCTTTCACTTTTACCGGCAAGCTCAATCTGCCCCATATCCATAGCCATTTGCCTGATCTCGGGCTTTGAAAAACTGCCTAAGGGGAATTTAGTACGCGCCAGGTTTTTTTGAGATACTCCCCAAAGCACGTATGACTGATCTTTATTTTCGTCTTTACCTTTTGAAATTACATAGCGGCCATTATCCTGTAAACGGATATTGGCGTAATGCCCTGTAGCTATAAATTCGCAATCCAGTTTATCGGCGCGTTTTAATAAAGCTTCCCATTTGATGTGGGTGTTGCATAACACGCAGGGGTTAGGAGTGCGGCCGGCCAGATATTCGTCAACAAAGTTATCAATCACAAAATCGCCAAACTCATTGCGGATATCCAGGATATAATGCGGGAAGCCATAGCCAACGGCCAAAGCACGCGCATCATTGATGCTATCAAGGCTGCAGCAGCCTGTTTCTTTCGAGCTCCCGCCTGATGAGGCATAGTCCCAGGTTTTCATGGTAAGCCCGATAACTTCATAGCCCTGCTCGTGCAGCATAACTGCTGCTACCGAACTATCAACGCCACCGCTCATTGCCACTAAGATCCTGCCATGCTTACTCATAATGGGCGCAAAGATACGCTTTTGTGTTTTATGTTGATAGAGGGGTAGGTCAGGGTAAGGTAAATTGTTGTTGGAAGTCCGAAAGTCGGGAAGTCGGGAAGTCGGAAAGTCCGAAAGTTAAGATGGGGGTAAGTTCTTTGATTTTTCAGATTGAGACTTCCTGCCTTACTGACTTTCGGACTTTCCCGACTTACTACCTGTAATGATAAAATATCCCTCTGTCAAACGGTGTCCACATACAGGCGGTTTGGCCACAGGCTTTAAGCACGTTATTGGCCCAGGTGTTGCAGGTGTAAAACATGTTATACTTGCGGTTGGCCTCATAAAACGCGTCGCTGGTGCCATAGTTGGCATTTGTTTTTATGTTGGTGATGTTACCGGTGCTGTCTCTTTTAAAGCTGCCGTTAACGAAGGCGATCAGCCTTTTGTATTGTTCATTGCTGATCATGATCTTTTTACAATTGTTATTTTCCGGCATTGCCTGGTAGTAGGTAGCATGAATGGCCGAAGTGCTTAAAGCAAAGGCAGCCTTAAACGCTGTACTAAACTTTAATTGCGACCAGGTAGGGGTGTTGAGGTAAAAGCCCTTATCGCCCCAGCCCACAGCCAGGTATTTTGCCGTGGTATCGCGGCCCGTTGTATTTTGATAGGGCATCTCTTTACTCCAATCTGTTACCGGGTTTTTTACCGGAACCACAATATCGGTATGGTCGCCATTGGTAAGAATGTAGATGGCCACATCGGCCGATGTCACGGTTTCTTTTTTTACAGTCCATATCGAAAGTAAAAAAGCCACCAACAGAAAGAGCGCTACAAATGCTATAAGGCCCAATACAGTTCTTAAAATTATTTTCAGGATCTTTTTAACAATTATCATAATCGGCGATTGAGGTTTGGTTTGGTGTTAATACAATAAAAAGCACAAGGTAACCCTATATTAACACTTATTTGGTATTGAGAGTTAATATTATGCACAATAAATGCATGTGGTTTCGTGATTGTAATATTCATAATTGAGCCCTGATTCTCCTTAATTATTGGTTAATTTATATTGGTAATGAAATGGTTATATAAATCATATAAAGTTTGAATTCCAATAATTAAACAAGAATATTTTAAACGGACAGCAACTGTCCAAAACACAAAAGCCCATTGAATAAACAACAGGCTTTTATATTTGGGGTTAATGTGGGCGTATTAATTGAAACTCACCGGGCCAATTGAAGTTACCCTTTTTTATTAAGCCATTGCTTAATACGCGAATTGAGCAGTATAGCTGCAATGGTGCAGGCCACTAAAAGATATACGATCATGATGTGCTTTGGCATATTGGTTTGGTTTATAATCTGCAATAAATGTAACAGGAATGATACATTTATTGCAAGTGTTTATGAAAATAAATATCTAACCGGTTTGGAAGAAAAGTCAAATTAGGATCCTCGCTTAACACCTAACAACATGACCTGTTTGGCGGTAATGTTAAGGGGATATTAAATTAAAAATTTACGTTTATCTGAAATCAGTAAAATAAAAGCGTAAAAAAACGTTTCTATAGCTAAAAAGTGCCCGTTTAATATGTTATCATACTAAACACAATTTCAATACTGAAACATATTTATTGCTATTTTTTTAAAGAATAAATGTGCGGTTGACGATTCTAAAAGTTTTATATCTATTTATTAAAATAAACGTAAAAATGAAAATAGCTATTGTAACATTCAGATTACAATTTAAATTTGCTTTACCCTAATTAATTTAAAATGATAAGCCAATTAACGTTAGAACAAAAGCTTCAAGGAGTGATCTTGATGATCATTTGCTTTATTGCTGTAGCGAACTATTTAATTAAGTGAGTGCCGACAGCAGAGAAGAGAAAAATTTAAGGTGCCTTCTTGAGGGCGCCTTTTTTTGTGGAATGAAGTTTTTCGATTATTTCTTGTAACCGCACACATTCGCGTTAGCAGTGTATTTGTGTAAATGTTAAGGGTTCCTGGTTTGCCCGTTGCCTTTAACAATCCATTTGTAACTGGTAAGCTCCTCAAGGCCCATAGGCCCCCGTGCATGGAGTTTTTGTGTGCTGATGCCAATCTCGGCACCTAAACCAAATTGCGCACCGTCTGTAAAGGCTGTGGATGCGTTGGCGTAAACTGCTGCAGCATCAACATCATTTAAAAAGGTGGCAATATTTTCTGCGTCTTCAGATATAATAGCCTCGCTGTGTTTAGAACTGTTGATGGCAATATATTCAAGTGCCGCCTCAAAACTGTCAACCGTTTTAATGGCCATCTTCATCGACAAAAATTCGGTCCCAAAATGTTCTGGCTGTGCTTTATGCAATAAAGCGCGTGGATAAGTGTTTTTTAGTTCCTCGAAAGCACGTTCATCAGCAAATAACTCAACTTCTTTCTCTCCAAGAATGTGGCTTAACCTGGGCAAGTCATTTAACCTATCAGCATGAATAATCAGGCAATCCAGCGCATTACATACGCTTACCCTGCGGGTTTTGGCATTGGCTATAATTTCAGCGCCTTTTTCAAGGTCGCCTGTTAAATCAAAGTAAGTATGAACAATACCCGCCCCGGTTTCAATAACCGGTACTTTGCTGTTATCCCGCACAAAATCAATAAGCGACTGGCTGCCGCGTGGTATCAATACATCAACATAACCAATGGCATTTAATAAAGCAGCTGTTGCCTCGCGTTCTGCAGGTAATAGGGTTACCACATTGGTATCTATGAGGTGCTTCTTTAATACCTTATGAATTACACTGATTATCGCCCGGTTAGAGTTGTCGGCATCGCTGCCACCTTTTAAAATGCTGATGTTGCCTGTTTTAAAACAGAGCGCAAATACATCAAAAGTAACATTGGGCCTGGCTTCATAAATTACGCCAACAACACCCAATGGTACGCGCACTTTTGAAATAGATAGGCCATTGGGCATCTGCGCTTCTGAAAGCTGCTTGCCTAACGGGCTATCAAGGGCTGCTACATTGATCATATCGGCCGCGATAGCTTCAATGCGGGCAGCTGTTAGTTTCAGGCGGTCATATTTAGGATCTTTCGGATCCATCAGGTCAAGGTCTTTCTTATTTTCGGTCAGTATAAGGTTTGTTTGGGCAATGGCTTCGGCAGCCACGTCCAATAAAACCTGGTTAATAAGAGCAGGGGATAGGGTAGGCTTGCGGCCCGCCGCCCTTGCGTTCTCGAAATATATATTGTAACTCATTGTTAACCTTGTAAATAAAGATAATCATAATGCACCAAAGGCTTTTGATTTTTTTGCCCGATGCGTTCTTTTGCTTTGTCCGATCCGTATTCGGCGATGCCAAGGCCTATCAGCTTTTGGTTTTCATCCATCAGCTTAATGATATCGCCTTTCTTAAAGTCGGTTAATACCTCAGCTATTCCAACGGGCAACAGGCTTGTAGCCTTGCTGGATATAAGTGCGGCTTTGGCACCTGCGTTAACCAACACAGCACCTGTAGCCGACTTTTCGGAATGGGCTATCCATTTCTTTTTGCCGGATGCTGTTTTATTGGGGATAAATCGGGTATGGATCACTTTATTATCCAATACATCCGTCAGGATATTATCACGCTTGCCATTGGCAATGTGCACAGCTATACCCAGTTGAGCCGTTTTTTGCGACATGGTTGATTTGGTGATCATCCCCCCACGGCCAAACTGCGATTTGCCCGATGAAACAAACGCTGCAAAATCAACAACCGAACCGGCCACCTCCTCAATTACAGCCGAACCTGGGGCTTTAGGGTCGCCATTATAGATTCCGTCGACATTGGTTAGTACAATTAATGCCTGTGCGTTCAGCATAGATGCTATTAATCCGGCCAGCTCATCATTATCTGTAAACATCAGTTCGGTTACCGATACCACGTCGTTTTCGTTCACTACTGGTATCACCTGGTGCTGCAGCAACAGATCGAGGCAGTTTTTCATATTTAAATAGTGCATCCTGTCCCTGAAATCCTCTTTGGTAACCAATACCTGCGAGCACAGTATATCAAAACGTTCAAACAGCTGCGAATAAGTATTAATAAGCTTTACCTGCCCTATAGAGGCTAAAAGCTGCCTTGCAGCAATGGCATCATATTTTTCGGATATAGTGATCAAACTCCGGCCGGAAGCAACTGCGCCAGATGATACCAGGATCACTTCTTTTCCTTGTTTTTTGATAGCGGCTATCTGGCCAACCAAATGTTCGATACGTTGCAGGTCGGGCAGGCCGTTGTCCTGGGTAAAGACATTGGAACCGATTTTGATAATGATGCGCTGATAATTGAAAGACATTATAAATTAGTACGTGTTGAGCCGCCAATATTACAAAATTGGGAGGGAAGAGGACGGGATTATTTGAAAATATATCCACTAAAATGGTAGATATTATGGAAAAAGATGAATTGAGCCTTGACACCGGCGAAAAAATTTCTATTTTTGTCGACTAATCCAATAGACTATGTATGATATTTACTCCTTTATTACTTCATCCTCTTTAAAAACGCAGTTAAATGTCATGTGTTGCTGTTGATAGTCTCCATCTTAAAGCTATTTCAACAGGTAAAATAACAAACACACATTAAATTATACTGATCCTTTTCATGAAAACACTTATAAATTCATTTAAGCTTATAGCACTTTTTGTACTTCTTGTCCCGGCAATAAGCCATGCCCAGCTTAATGGTTCGTACATCATCAGCGGAATTATAAAAGACGACCACGGACAACCGTTAATAGGTACAACCGTAAGCATCAAAGGTACCACCAACAGCACTGCATCTGATAGTACCGGTAAATTTTCGTTAACCACTAGCGCCAAACTACCCTATACGTTGGTTTTTACGGCAGTAGGCTTTCAGCCACAGGAGTTTTTTGTTAAAAATGCCAACAGCGCCCTAAACATTCAGTTAAGCAGTCAATCATTATTAATTAATGAGGTGGTGGTAACGGCATCCCGCAAGGAAGAAAAGCTTTTACGTTCGCCGGTGGCTATTGAAAAGCTGAGTATCAATGCGCTTAAACAATCGCCCGGCCCAAGCTTTTACGATGCTTTGGAAAACGTTAAGGGTGTGCAAATGACCACCACCAGTATAACCCTGAAGGTGCCAAACACACGCGGTTTCAACAGCCCCAACAACTTTAGGTTTATGCAACTGGTTGACGGTGTTGATATGCAATCGGCAACTTTAGGGGTGCCACTGGGTAATGCCATTGGCCCAACCGAACTGGATATTGCCAGCATCGAAATTACACCGGGCGCAGCAGCTGCTCTTTATGGCACAAACGCCATTAACGGTTTATCAAATTTAATAACAAAAGATCCTTTCAGATACCAGGGCTTAAGCGTTTATCACCGCGAGGGTTTAAACCACGTGGGCAACGATAGGTTAGGTGCAAGTGCGCTTAACGAAACCGCTTTACGCTATGCCAAGGCATTCAATAATAAATTTGCCTTTAAAGTAAACTTTAGCTACATGCAGGGTAAAGACTGGCAGTCTGATACCCGCAAGGATCAAAATCCATACAATCTAAAAACCGCAAATCCCGGTTTCCCTCCTTTATATGGAACAGACAATGCTGCATATGATGGATGGAACAAATATGGTGATGATGCCCTTGCCGGTAGCAACACAGTATCAATAAAAGGCCTTACAGTTGATGGTAAAGCAATGCCAAACCTCACTGTTGCCCGCACAGGATATAACGAGGTTGATTTGGTTGATCCGAAAGTTACCAACCTGAAACTGGATGGTACATTATCATACAAATTAACGCCTAATACTATTCTATCTTACACTTACCGTTACGGCAGACTCGATGGTGTGTTTCAACGTGGCAATAAAATATCGTTGCAGGGAGCAACTGTGCAAAATCATAAAGTTGAGTTAAAAGGAAAAGAATTTTTAGTTCGCGCTTATGAATCGATAGAAAATACCGGTAACTCATTCAACGTAAAACCATTGGCCGACAACTTAGATTTGAAACATGCCAGCAATTCGGCCTGGGGCACTACTTTTAAAAATGCAATAAATGCTTACGGTGCTGCAAACGGCGGCTTAACATCTGCAAACCTGGGCGCTGCCGAACAAGCCGCAAGGGCCGCAGCCGATAAAGGCAGGGTTGAACCTGGAACACCAGAATTTGATGCTTTGAGAAAAACTATAATCGGCATCAATAACTGGGATATTAAATCAAGCCTGATCCCAAATGCGCCTGTAACAGGCGGTGCGGCACTGGTGCAAAAAAGCCACATGTATAATGCGGAAGCACAATGGGATTTAACAAACCGGGTTAAGGTGGTTGACCTGTTGGTTGGTGGCGACGTACGCGTATATGCAATTACCCCAGATGGTAACAACTTTGTTGATTTTAGCCGCCCGATTGCTGATAGGAACACGCCTTTGGCCGACGGTAGCTTTGGTAAAGATGTGATCTACAAAAAATATGGTGCATTTACACAGGTAACCAAAACATTCTTCGACGAGAAATTGAAATTATTTGGATCGGTTAGATGGGATTATAACCCTTATTTCGACCCTAAATTTACACCTCGCTTAGCTGCGGTTTATACCCTGAACGAGAACCATAATTTCAGGTTCACGTTCCAGAATGGTTACCGTTTCCCGTCTTTGTTTGAGGCATTATCCTATGTAAACAACGGACGTGTTAAACGTGTAGGTAGCCTGCCATTTATTAATGATGGTTTAGGCTACCTGGGTAATAGCTATACCCAAACTTCGGTAGCTAATTTTAACTCGGTTGTTAACGCAGCGGGCGGTACAGACCAGGTTGCCCTGGCCAACCGGAACCTGTTGAAAGTAGCCGATTTGCCACCTGCGCGCCCAGAGCAAATTACTTCGTACGAAGTAGGCTACAAAGGAATTGTATTAGATAATAAAGTATTCATTGACATTGACGCCTACACCAACCGCTATGACGGATTTTTGGGCCAGGTACAAGTATTTGTCCCAAATGGCACAACCGTTGGTACAGACGCTGCCGTATTATCTATGCTCGATGTTAACCGCGACCCTACGACTGGCAACTCCAGCAACACTGCAAGCCAGGGCCAAAGCAGGTACCGCGTTTATACAAATGCTAAAAATATTTACCATAACTATGGTTCATCAGCAGGTATCAGCTACAATTTTTATAAAAGATATACTGTATCCGGCAACGTGAGTTTTAACAAACTTAAAGCTCAAACCACATCAGATATTTTTGTGACCGGTTTCAATACCCCCGAATGGTCGGGCAACCTATCATTTGGTAATCGCGAAGTAGCCAAAAATGTAGGCTTTAACATTGTTTACAAATGGCAGGAGTCCTTCCTGTGGGAAAGCCCGTTAGTTACAGGCAAGGTGCCTGCAATTGGCACATTTGATGCCCAGGTTACTTACCGCGTTCCGGCTTACTACGCTACTTTTAAAGCTGGCGCAACTGATATATTTAACAAACGTTATTACCAGTATGCAGGCGGCCCAACTATCGGAGGCTTATACTATGTCTCGGTTACACTTGATGGTTTGCTTGCCGGTAAATAGGCAACGGTTTTGAATACCAGGAGTTTTGAGCGGATGAGGGGTAACTTCATCCGCTTTTTTTATCATAAATGCTCATCGGCAGAAATAGCGTATGTGAATTGATAGGTTATACGTAGCGTTAAGTTAATAGCACTAAGTCCCCAGTCAAAAGTTAGATTTACCCTTTTTTTGACTTAGAGCTAAAGACTTTCGACTAAAGACTATCCGTCATTACACAATTAACATAATAGTAGTTGAAATGTAAGCCCTTTACTCTCTACGCCATTTCCCGGCTTCGCTTCATTTCTTCGGCAATTTTTATTCCCTGCTTCCTGATCTGTTCTGTACGCACATAACGTTTATCGGCGCCTAAATTGGGCTTGGTAATAAAATCATAAAACATTCGGGTCCAGGAGTGGGTAGAATCCAAATGCTGGTAAAACTCTTTGGTAATTTTATAATACTTAGGCAAAAACCTGCCCGGTATGTTCATAATATCGTGGTGCTCATTATGGTAGCCTACATTAAAACAAACCCAATTGAGCCAGCCATAATAAGAGTTAGTTTCCTGTCCCTCTTCAAATATAAAATGCTCATGAATAAAATGACCGGCCGCCGGGTGCAGGCTGAATCCCCATAGGGTAGATAGAAAGAGGTAGATGACGGCAATCTTCCCTAAAAATACAAAGATCAATACATCGGTGATAATCAGCGTAATAATATTAGCCCATTCCCATTTGGTTGGTTTGGTAGCAAATCCTCTCACCAAAAACAGGAAGAATATATAGAAAAATAACCAGATAAATTTGCGGATGCCCGATTTACCCACCATTTTAACTTCCCAATGACTCGGGAAATCGTTATCAACATCTTCGATACCCAGGTGGGAGTGATGCTTCATATGGTGTGTACGAAAGGCGATAGCTCCAGGCACCAAAACCGGGATATTGGCAAATATGGCCAGTGCTTTATTTTGCGCAGGTGTTTTCAGCATCAGGTTATGTGCCATTTCATGCACAGCCATGGCCGACCAATGGTTCATGGTACCACCAACAACGTATGACAGCAGGATAATTTGCCACCAATAAGTTCCAAACGAAGGGAACCAGACGCTAACACCCCATGCAAAGCTAATTTGTCCAGCTACTATAAAAAAAGTAAGCACTGCGGCCCAGGGGTCATAGCCCATTAATTGTTTTACTTCGGGGTGTTTCTTTAATACTTCTATCCGGCGTAAAAAATGAATGTCAGGCGTTTCAATAGGTTCAAAAGGAGTATTAGTTGTCATGCAGATATGTTTTAGGATTATTGCTAAATTACATCATCGGGTTTATATTACTCCCGGTAGTTGTACGCTATTTACATGCGTATAAATACTTAATTGTTAATAAAAATACCGCGGTTAATCCGTAATAAACATTCAGGCAACACATAAGGCACCTTAACTTAACAATACTTATCCCGGCAATTTCCCGTTCTAACTGGCAGTTAAGGATCATATGCATGCCAAACAAATTGTCATCTAAATCCTTTTTTTGTTAATGCTATGTAGGCATTAAAGCCATGTGGCGAATATTTTTTTATGTTTACCCAAAAATCAACACCAACTATGAAGTTTTTAAAAGCTCCTTTATTTTTATCGCTTATTGCTTTAGTAGCCATCACTTTTCCGGCTTGTAAGGCCAAGAAATTAGCAGAAAAACCAGCTCCTGCTGAAACCGAGAAAATGTACGCGCCGGCACCAAAACCAACACCGCCGCCCGCTGCTGCTCCTGCGCCAACACCGCCACCAGCACCTGCTAAGCCCAATTATAATTTTACCAATATCCAGTTTGAATTTAATTCGGCGGTTTTAAAAACCGCATCATACCAGGCGCTTGACCAGACCGTTATCGAAATGAAAAAAGACGCATCTGTAAAGTTTGTTTTGAATGGCAATGCATCTGCAGAGGGTACCGACGAACGTAATATGGAATTATCAATCCAGCGCGCCAACTCGGTTAAAACTTACCTTGTAAACAGTGGCATCACCGCAGACAACCTGACGGTTAAAGGCTATGGCGAAAGCAAACCTATTGCCGATAACTCAACCGAAGAAGGCCGCGTTTTGAACCGCAGGGTGGAAGTTAAACTTGTGCAATAGTGGTGAGTTGTGAGTGGTGAGTTGTAAGTAGTGAGTAGTAAGTAATCTTATGTCTAAAGTTCCAGGTACTAAGTTTTCTCCCGGGACTTCAGACCGAGTGTTTTAAAACTCAATACTCAAAACTCAAAACCCACAACTTAAAACAACGGGCAACCATTACCCGCTCTATGCCGTAATGATGGAGTACTAAAACACTTCATCAGGCATTTTGAAACACGTTTTTAAGGGAATACTTACGTTGCTTAATGGTACCGAAAAAAACAGGTTGTACAGGCTCATTCTGCTCGATCTGCTTATCAGTGTGCTTGATATTGCCTTTTTAGGGGCTCTGCTTATCGTTATAGGGCTTTATACCACGGGCACACCTGTTCAATACCATTTATTACCGCTTAGCTGGCTTAAACAGGAATCTATATTGCCAATCGGTTTGTTTATGTTGTTGTATTGCGGCAAAAACTGGCTTGGCTACCTGATTACCCGGTTTCAGCATCATTTTTTTTACGGGGTAGCATCGCGGTTGTCAAAAAGGAATATCCTTCATTATCTGAAAGATGATTATATCAAATTTGTCAATGTCGATTCATCTGTACACATCCGCCGGGTAAGCCAGCAGCCTATCGAGTTTAGTCATTACATCCTCAATAATGTACAGCAAATTATATCGCAAAGCCTGCTTATTTCATTTAGCATCGGCGCCATATTGATTTACCAGCCATTGCTTTTTTTTTTATTGTTGCTGGTGCTGTTACCGCCCATAATTATCCTGGCCTATTTTATCAAACGGAAATCGAAACAAGTGCGCGAACAAACAAAAATTGCGAGCGAAAAAAGTATTCAGTATTTACAGGAGTCGTTGGGCGGGTTTATAGAAAGTAATATTTACGATAAACACACATTCCTGGCCGATAGATATGCTGGTTACCAACAGCAGCTTAATAGCAATATCGCAACGCAACAAACCCTGCAGGGACTGCCTTCAAGATTGGTGGAGATTTTTGCCATATTCGGTTTTTTCATCCTGGTGCTGGTTAATAAATGGGCGGTACGCGGTGCCGTGGTTGACGTATTGACCATTGGCATTTTTATTACAGCTGCTTACAAAATTATACCCGGTATTATTAAAATCCTGAACAGTATGGGGCAAATAAAAACTTATGAATTTACCCTGAATGATTTACTTGCGATAAAAGAACCCGACGTATTGCAAAAAGTGGGTACGTTTAATATTGTTGAGCCTATTGGATCTATCCGTTTTCAAAACGTTTACTTTACTTACGCAGACCAACCGGTAGTGCCCGGCATTAGCTTCGATGTTTGCGCAGGCGATTTCGTTGGTTTATCGGCAGCCTCGGGCAGCGGTAAAACAACCGTCATGAATTTACTGCTTGGTTTTTTAACGCCTCAATCGGGTTATATTTATATAGATGGTAAACAAGCAGATACCCATAAAAGACAACAGTACTGGAAAAAAATGGCTTATGTAAAACAACAGAACTATTTTATTCACGATACCATCCTTAAAAACATTACGCTTACCGACCAGGAATATGATTTGGAGAAACTGGATGAAGCCATATCTTTTTGCGGACTTGCCCCTTTGTTAGCCAGCTATCCGGAAGGCATAAATAAAATAGTGCGCGAAAACGGCAAAAACCTAAGCGGCGGGCAAAGGCAGCGCATAGCCCTGGCAAGAGCATTATACCACGACTTTGATGTACTGATAATGGACGAACCGTTTGGCGAAATGGATCAGCAGGCCGAAGAAGCTATCCTTATTCAGCTAAAGCAATTAACTGCCCAGGGTAAGATCATATTTTTTATAACCCACAACATTGCAAGCCTGAACCATTGCAACAAAATAATCCCCCTAATAAATGAATAAGCCTGAAGCATTGGTCATATTAACTCCGGGCTTCCCCGCAAACGGCAACGACACCACGTGTTTACCGCCGATGCAGATTTTTGTAAAAGCTTTAAAACAACACAATCCCCTGTTACACATCATTGTTATCAGCTTTCAATACCCTTTTACAGCATCAACATATAACTGGCATGGGGTTGAGGTTATTGCGATTGCGGGCAAGGGCAGGGGGCAGCTATTCCGGCTGATAACCTGGCGGCGGGTGTGGCAAAACTTAAAGCAACTGAATGGCGGGTACAAACTTGTGGGTTTATTAAGCTTTTGGATGGGGGAGTGCGCCTTTATTGGCAACCGCTTTGCAAAAAAGCGCGGTTTACCACATTATACCTGGCTGCTTGGGCAGGATGCAAAAGCCGGTAATGAGTACGTTAACCGGATAAAACCCGATGGTAGCTCGGTAATAGCGATATCGGATTTTTTGGCAAATGAGTTCAGAATAAACTATGGCATCCAGCCCGCGCATATTATCCCCACAGGTATCGATGTTACGCTTTTTGGCGCCGGGGTGGTTAACCGTGATATCGATATTATAGGTGCAGGCTCGCTCATCCCGCTTAAGCAATACGGTCTTTTTATAAATATTATCAAAAGCCTGGTTGCTGAATTTTCGGGATTAAAAACGGTAATATGTGGTAAAGGGCCAGAAATGGAGAAGTTAAGAAAACAAATAAACAGGTTTGGGCTGGAAAACAATATCGAACTAAAAGGCGAACTACCTCACCCGTACGTATTGGCGATGATGCAGCGATCGAAAATATTTTTGCATACGTCGGCTTATGAAGGTTATAGCACTGTTTTAAGCGAGGCTTTATATGCGGGCTGCCAAGTGGTGAGCCTGGTTAATGGAATGAACGTAAGGCCCGCACAGCATCACGTTCCCGGCAACGCCGAAGACTTGCCGGTTATTATCCGTGCACTTTTGAACGATAAGCAATTGAAGCATGAGCCCGTGCTGATTTACACCACCGAAGAGATAGCGGCCCACGTTACCGGCTTATTTATCAATTAATTGATGGCAAATATCAACAAGGTCATCGGCTATGGTTTTAAAGCTTAGTTTTTTGTTAAAATGGTTTAAAACGACTGCCGAGAGTTTTTGCCAATCCATTCCATCAAGCGCTTTCAAGGTTTTGCTCAATGCACAGTTATCACCTGCGGGATATAAAAAACCATACTGACCGTTGACTGTGATTTTTTGATAGGATGGAATACTGGTAACAACGGGGATACAACCACAGGCTATTGCTTCTAACAAAGCATAACCGCTGCCTTCTTTATGGCTACCCGATATATAAAAATCTGCTGCACTAAACCAATACGGCAAATCGTTATTTGCAACTTCGCCTACTAAAATAACGGTATTCTGCAGTTGGGCGGAGGATGTTATCTGCTCTTCTATATCGCTTAAAAGTGCTTCACTTTGGTAAATCATGTACAATTTTGCATCCGGGTTTGCAGGCAGGTAATCCCGGAAACCTTTTAAAACGACTAAAGGGTCTTTATTTGCATTTAGGTGGCCCACCCAGATAAAGTTTGCATTGCCGGTAATCCTGGTATACTTTTTAGCAAGCCCTTTATCAACGGGTTTAAAGGCTGTAGAAGCTTCTAATAACTCAAGTATCCGGGCATCAGGGTTTATAATGCCTTTTTGTTTCCAGACATCCGCATTCCCGGCCGAAGTAAAAAAGAATGCATCTGTCATATTACATGCCATCTTTTGCAGCCGGCCTTTTAAGCCGCCTGAAGGCAGTTCGCCATGATGTTGTATTACCAGCTTAAACTTGTTGCCGCAAAACAATCTTAAAAACATGACCTGTAACGGGAATACCAGGCCCTGTACCAGCACGATATCGGGCTTCAGCTTTTTTATAAAGCGATGCGTTTTCAGGGTTATCGACCAGAATCTGTTGTTGCCTTTGAAAAAATAATAAGGTATTCCATCCATCACCACATGTTGCTCAAAAGACGCATGCTTAACAAAAGTAATATCAATGCGGTTTTTAAGATAAGCGGCAAAGGCCAGGGCAGGGGCATGGTTTTCCAAAACCTGTTGTGGCCGGGTATAATTTAGATGAGAATGATAAGTAAGGTCAACCAGCTTTATCATCTCAGAGTAGTTGATGTTGTATAAAAGTAACCGGGAAAACTACACCCGGCAAGTACGATTGAATGGAGGCCATTAACTCCCCGATATTTCCTTCAACATATTTATAGGCTCCATCCAATTTTATCAAACTAAAGGATTTTCCTTTTAATCCGCCTGCTAATGCAAGGAACAGTTCCTGGTCAAACATCCGGATGTTTCCCCTGTGGATCACCATTTGGATATCAGCCGGTCGGGTAGCAAAAAAAGCTTCGTTATAGTCATCATTGCTGTTGGCTTTCGCGATAACCAGGTCGGCGTATTTGCCGGCGATAATATCGCCGGTATTCATATTCCAGGTTTTTGCAGCAGTTTTGTTGAGCGATTGGTACAGTTCCTGATCGCTAAGCATGCCGGTATTACGTGCTATGGTGATGTGATCCCATATATTCCAACTACCGGTAAGGGTAGAGTCGGTTCCGAATAGAATATCGGCGAACGGTTTTAGCTTATGAATATTGGCTGTTTTGTTCAACAGGTAAAAGTTCGACTCGGGACACCATACTAAAGCCTTAAAATACGGGGCCTGTTGTTTGCTCATGGCTACAGCGTGTATGCCAACCAGAGGTCGGCCAAATTTATTCCAGCTAATCAGTTCATCTATTTCGCGGGAGGCCAGTTCATCTGAGCCCTCACCTGTATGAATAACTACCGGTAGTTTGCGTTTCAATGGATTATTAAGCTTTAGCTTCCAATGCTTTTCAAACGATGCGGAATGCAGGTCTTGTGTCTCCTCAAAAATGTTAATCAGGGCGTTGTCAATGTTCAACCGCTCGCCGTGGTTTACCACGATTGTAACGCCGCACAATAAATTTTTGTATATCCCCCAAAGTATCCTCAAATGGCGGGGCACATTAAGCACCGCAGCAATTTCTGCCTTAAACTCCCGGTGAATATTTGCTCCCCATTCGGTATAGTTATTATAAATGCGGTTGCCCAGCTGCGGGAAAAGGTTAAAATCAAGATGATCGTGCGAATTAATTAGGCCGGGGAAAATAACGGAATTTTCAAAATAAAGCGACAACTGGTCATCGGTGTTTATGGCTGATAAACTTACGATATCGATCTTGTCGCCTCCAATTTTAATATCAACCGTCTGCCTGCTGTCGACCGTTATCACATTCCCCAGTATCATTTAATCTCTTTTTAAATGAATACCATAAATAACCGGGAAGCCCAGGTATTTTTCGTAAACATGCAGGGCGTTGGCATCTGCGTAAAATGGCTTCATGGTTTCATCAATTTTAATTTCCTGCTGTGTTATCAGTTTAAAACCATTGCTTATAAGCGCCTCCTTAATGGTAAATATCGGGTGTACATAGTTACGCACCGCCATTAACGTATTACCGTGTTTAAAAGTACGCTTACCGCCAGATGCCAGCGTATGCGGATGAAAATCGGTAATAATAATCTCGCCGACGGGTTTAAGCAAACGGCTCCAGGCATGCATCGCCTCGTCTATATCTTCAATATGGGCAACGGTGAGTGTGGAGACTATCGTATCAAAAGAGGCATCGGCAATATCCGAAAATAAGTTATCGGCAATTTTACGGGTATGTGCGTTTGGATATTTATCCTTTAATTTTTTTAGCATCCCGGCAGATACATCAAAACCTGTTAGCGCGGCCGGTTGTTTATCAAAAATAGCGGGCCATTGCCTACCGGTACCGCAGCCTATATCGGCTACCAGTTTACCGTTCAGCTCCAGGCCTTCCAACAAGCCTTTAAAAAGTATTCCGTCAAGGTGCAGCATTAGGTTGCCGGGCTGCATATCATAGTCAGAAGCCCACAGGTCGTAAGCCTCTACCACGCCTTTTTCGGTTACGGGGGTGGTTATTTTGCTTTTTATATAGTTTTTAACGGTTGCCAGCATTGTGCGCGTTTTATAACAATAACGGGTACGGGGCCTTTAGGGTTGCCCCACGCTTTTTATTTTGTCGCAGGCAACCCCTGCTGTTTTGCCACCGTAATATATTATGAATTGTTTAATTGTCGAATCTGGGTTGGCGACGGCGGAAATAACATCCGCCGCCGCCATTAATTGCCAATAACACATGAATAAGATCCTACTCTATAACCCTAAAAGCGCGAATGCCAAGTACCGGATACCAAACTCTATTTTAAACATAGCGGCATCTGTTGATGGCAAATATGAATGGGTTATAGTTGATGGTAATTGCGAAGCCGATGCCTGGAACAAAATAGAAAGTTATTTAAAAACCGGCGAATTCAGTTATCTGGGTTTTACGGTTATGCCCGGCCCTCAGTTAAAAGCCGCAATACCTATTTGCAAGGAAATTAAGCAAAAATACCCCGGTACAACAATGATTTGGGGCGGATATTTTCCGTCCAACCAGCCCAAGGCGGTTTTAGATTCGGGTTATGTTGATTTTATTATTAATGGCCCTGGTGATAATGCTTTTCCGCGTTTGATAGATGCGTTGGAAAATCATCAGCCTTACGAGTTTATAAAAAACCTGATCTATAAAGTAGATGGAAAGATCACTAAAACCATTAAAGAAGACTTGTTAGACCAGGATTCTTTACCGCCCTTGCCATATGATAAGCTGAATAATTTTTATCCTTTACAAAAGTTTTTGGGCAAAACCTACCTGGGCGAAAAAACGATGGCATACCATTCAAGTATCGGGTGCCCGTTTACCTGTTCGTTTTGTGCGGTGGTGCCCATATATGAGGCTCGTTGGAAGGCAAAATCGGCAAAAACTGTTTATAAAGATGTTAAATACATTAAAGATAAATACGGCGCTGATGCCATTGAATTTCATGACAATAACTTCTTCGTATCGGAAAAACGCTCCGTTGATTTTGCCAGGCTGATAGAGCCCGAAAATATGACATGGTGGGGTATGGCCCGTATTGATACCATGGATAAATTTAAAGATAGCTCGCTGGAGCAAATTCGTAAATCGGGTTGTAAATGTATTTTTTTTGGTGCCGAAAGCGGCAACAATGAAGTGCTGGAGCAAATGGATAAGGGTGGTACCCAAACCGGCGAACAGATATTGCGGTTTGCCGAACGGTTAAAACAATTTGATATCATCCCCGAATATTCCTTTGTATTAGGTACCCCTGCTGCAACGCCAGAAAAGGTACAGGCCGGAATAGATTTTGAAATTGATTTTATAAAAAAGGTGAAGGCGGTTAACCCAAAAACCGAAATTGTAATATACACCTACACCCCGGTGCCTACAGAAGGCTCGGAACTGTTTAAGCAAGTGCAGGCACAGGGGTTTGAATACCCTAAAACCCTTGACGACTGGGTAAGCCCGGCCTGGGAAAATTTCGACCTCCGTAAAAATCCGCTTACACCCTGGCTAACGCCGGAAATGATTGATAAGATAAGGAACTTTGAAACTGTGCTTAACGGTGTATACCCAACCGTTACGGATATTAAGCTTAATGAGTTGAAAAGAAGGGCCATAAAGTTTGTATCTACTGTACGTTACAAAGCAAACCTGTATAAATACCCTTACGAAATAAAACTACTGCAGCGGTTATGGGAATACCGCCAGCCCGAAATACAAGGTTTTTAAATTTACCCGGATAACAATTGAACTCAGAAAGAAACGATATTTCCCCTAATGTAGCCACAACTGCTCCCGAGGCGTTTGAGGCCATGTATGTAGCCGTGCGCGATAAAGAGGGCCGGCTATATACAAACAAACAGGTGGCACACCTGCCAGACATTGATTCGGGCCACAGATACTATAAAGAATGGAAAATGAGAAAGCATTCGGCCGGGCAGCTAATTGCTTTCTTAAAAAAACAACGCCGCTCGTTAGATATCCTGGAGGTTGGCTGTGGCAACGGCTGGCTTTCGGCCAAACTTGCCGATATCCCTAAAGCCAAGGTAACCGGGATTGATCCTAACGGGGTAGAGATTGAGCAAGCTGCCAGGGTGTTTAAAAAAAAGAACCTTAAATTCATCCATGCACCTTTTAGCAGCGCTTCGTTTGCCGGGGAAACACAATTTGATGTCATCATTTTTGCCGCATCTATTCAATATTTTCCATGCATTAAGGATGTTATGAGCGATGCATTCCGTTTGCTTACGTCCGCCGGGCGTGTCCACGTGCTCGACACCCATTTTTATCATTCCGGAGAAGTTGAAATTGCAGCCGAAAGGAGTAAGGATTATTTTACATCAATAGGTTTTCCGGAAATGGCGCAGTACTATTTTCATCATCCCCTTAAACAGGTGATGGGCCTTAAGCACAAAGTGATGTTTAATCCCACCTCGTTTTTAAATAAGATCATCAAAAGAAGCATTTTTTACTGGATAAAAATTAAAACCTGACCAATGACCGGGCAAAACGTATTGCATACTTTTAAGCGCTACCGTACCCTGCAAACCCACAGGATAACGGCGCTACCTATTGTAATATTAATGCCCCACAGCGCCTGTAACTGCCGTTGTGTAATGTGCGATATCTGGAAGGATAATAAAAACCTGAAGCAACTGACCGAAGCTGATATCACCGGATTACTGACCTCATTAAAATCATTGGGTACAACCCAGGTGCTGATGTCTGGTGGCGAAGCTTTGTTGAATACCAACTTTTTTACGTTGTGCAGCATCTTAAAAGATGCGGGTATCAGCGTGGTATTATTGACTACCGGTTTATCTATAAAAAATAATGCCGGCGATATTTCGAAATACATTAGCGAGGTAATTGTTTCTATTGACGGCGACGAGCCGCTGCATGATGCCATCCGCAATGTGCCAAATGCTTTTAAAAAGCTAAAAGAAGGGGTGGAGCACATCAAAAAACTCAATCCTGCTTACCGGATAACCGGGCGAACTGTGATACACCGGTTAAATTATCGCAACTGGCCCAATATTATTGCCGAAGCCAAAAAGATGGGGCTTAACCAGGTAAGTTTTTTACCTGCCGATGTAAGCAGCCATGCTTTTAACCGGCAGCAAGCCTGGGCCGAGCCTAAACAAAACGAGATCCTGGTATCGGAAAAAGAACTACCTGAGCTTTGCGAGGTGATCAGTTACCTGTTTGAAGAATTTGACAAAGAGTTTCACAACGGTTTTATAGCCGAAAGCAAAGAGAAGATCCGGGATATCTATCATTATTATGCGGCGTTTTATGGTTTGAATGAATTCCCGTTTAAAAAATGCAATGCTCCATGGGTATCAACCGTTGTTGAAGCCGATGGAACGGTTAGGCCTTGTTTCTTTTTGGAGCCAATGGGAAACATCAGGGATTCATCGCTCCAGGTAATTTTAAATAGCCCCGATGCAATCGCGTTTCGCAAATCGTTAAATACATCAACGCATCCAACCTGTTTAAAATGTGTTTGCTCGCTTAACCTGTCGCCATTAACCCGTCTATCTTAATTTTATGGAGCAGTTAAATAATATATTGTTCACTCATTCCTACTTTTTACGGTTCGATCCTAAACAATGGGCGATAGGGCAGCCTTATGCGCCGCTTGGCACATTATATGCCGCAGCTAATATGCGGATGCATGGGTATAAGGTGTCGTTTTTTGATAACATGTTTTCGTATACGGCGCATGACGTTGTGCCTGCCATAGCGCAAAATATACCCGGTTTTTTTGTGATTTATGATGATGGGTTTAACTATCTCACCAAAATGTGCCTCACCAATATGCGCGAGGCCGCGTTTAAAATGTGCAAGCTGGCCAAAGAAAACGGTTGCACCGTAATTGTCTCCAGCTCCGACTCAACCGACCGGTACAAAGAGTATTTGAACGAGGGGGCCGATTTTGTAATTATTGGCGAGGCTGAGCAAACGTTGTTGGAACTTACCAATGCCATAAAGGGCGGCGTTGAGGACGTTGAACAAATACAGGGACTTGCTTATATCAAAAACGGCCTGCCTTTTAAAAGTATTGCAAGGCCGGTGCTCAAAAATCTGGATACATTGCCACTGCCGGCCTGGGATTTGGTTGATATTACCCCTTATCGCGAAAGCTGGCTTAAACACGCGGGATATTTCTCGATGAATGTTGGTACTACCCGTGGCTGCCCTTTTAAATGTAACTGGTGCGCCAAGCCCATTTACGGAAACCGCTACAACTCCCGCAGCCCCGAAAACGTGATTGCCGAGCTTAAGCTTTTAAAAACCATGCTCAACATGGACCATATTTGGTTTTGCGACGACATTTTTGGATTAAAACCCGGTTGGGTAAAACAGTTTGCCCAACTGATAAAAAAAGAGGGGTTGCAGTTCAGATACAAGCTCCAGTCGCGGGCAGATTTGTTGCTGGATGATGAAGACGTAGCAGCGCTGGCCGCATCTGGTTGCGAAAATGTATGGATTGGTGCCGAGAGTGGTTCGCAAAAGATACTGGACGCAATGGACAAAGGTACTACCATTGAACAGATAGCAACAGCCACGCAATTGATGAAAAAACATGGCATCAAGCCGTCTTTCTTTATTCAGTTTGGCTACCCCGGCGAAACGAAAGACGATATCGCGCTTACTATCAACATGATCAATAATCTGTTGCCCCATGAAATTGGCATATCTGTATCGTACCCATTGCCCGGCACCCTGTTTTATGAAAAAGTAAAAGCCGACCTGCGCCAAAAAACAAACTGGACAGACTCTGACGAGATGGCGCTGATGTTTAGCAACACGTTTAGTGCCGCGTATTATAAACAATTGCATCGTTACGTGCATCAAAATTACCATGCCCACCTGGCTAAAAACAGCCTGGTAAAGCTATTGAAAAATCCATTTCAACCCAGTTTAAAACGTATCAGGAAGGCCGCATCGTTTATTTATCATGCCCCTGCAACGTTGATAGAAGGGTTTAAGCTTCAAAAATTGGAGAACACCATATGAGTCAAATCAGCCTTGTAAATAATGAAGCAAATGCGTCAGATGCCTTCACCCGTCAATCTGCGGTATTTGACGAAATTTACTCGGGCAATACCATCATAAATTACAAAAGGGCCAGGGTAAGGGAGCATGTACTTCAATATTTGAAACCGGCCGGTAGCATACTTGAGTTGAACAGCGGGACAGGGGAGGATGCCTTGTTTTTCGCCCAACAAGGATGCCATGTTCATGCAACAGATATATCAACAGGGATGCAACAAGAGCTTCGGCAAAAAGCAATGCCTTATAAAGATCATGTCAGCACCGAAATTTGCTCGTTTACCCAACTGGATGAATTAAAGCAACGAGGCCCATATGATCATATCTTTTCCAACTTTGGCGGCTTAAACTGTACCGGCGAGCTGGAAAAGGTTTTGTTATCATTTGATAGTCTTTTGAAACCCGGCGGAAAGGTCACGTTAGTTATCATACCTCCATTTTGCCTGTGGGAAACATTGCTTGTTTTTAAAGGACGGTTCAAAACCGCGTTCCGGCGTTTTTTTAGCGGCAAAGGGCGGTCTGCCCATATCGAAGGTGCTTACTTTAAGTGCTTTTACTATAAACCTTCATTCATTATCAATACATTACAAAATCCATTTAAAGTATTGGGAGTTGAAGGTCTGTGTACAATAGTGCCACCATCATACATAGAAGGATTTGCTGAAAAGCACCCCAAAGCTTATAATTTCCTGAAGAACAAAGAAGACCGGCTGAAAAGCACCTGGCCCTGGAAGTATATCGGCGACTACTTTATTATTTCGATGGAGAAGAAATGATGACTTTAATTGGCTCTATTACGCTTTGTATGGGTTGATCGGTTTCAATTGGGCTTCTACATAACTCTCTTCCTAAGGGCCATCGGCCCGACACATCTATCGAGTAGGAAGTAAGGGAAATAATCCCTTACTTCCTACTCGATAGATTGGCCGAGGCTACGCCTCTAATTCGTGTTGAACAAGCCCCCGATGTGTCAACAAAATGAATCTTTAGAAACTTGAGCAGCAATCACATCGACGTTACCCACACTATCCGTTATGGAAACCAAAAAATTCCTTCCCGGTTTATTGTTTAGTATACCTTTTACTTGGCGAACAAATCTCGGTTTACGCAATAGCCGGAACTGTTTTGGTGGTAACCGGGCTTGTGGTATCTAAAAAGAAAATAAAAAGCATCGAGCCGTTATAAATACCTTTATTAAATTGAATACCAATGTTCCGGGCTTTTAACTTTGTGCATTCTGCTTTAAGCTGCCTTATCAATTGGCCACGCTGTGCTGGTTTTCGGCAAGTAACTGGATTACTTTATTTTGAAAGCGTTTAATCAGATTTGATTGAAAATTTCCCGGATCTGGTTTGGCACAATGTTTCCCGGTAACTATAGCCAGTAATATGCCGTGATCATTAACCTTTTTTTGCCTGGTTTTCTCGTTCCACCTGCGCGATGTTATATTCATGAAACTGTCGTCTAATAAATCGCCCAGTTTATTGTTAAGTAAAAATTCAATAAGGTTTTTTAACCAGTTCTTTTTAAGTGATTTAGCGGTTGATACCCGCATAATATGATTAGGCAGATATTTACGTGTCCAGGCGTTGGCTGCAAAAAAATCAGCAAAGGTGGTGTCGCCCTGGATAGGTATCAGCGTAACTACTTCTGTGGCGGTATAAATATTCTTTTCGGCTATTTCAAGTGCTTGTTCATCTACATAATAGTTCATGCAAAAGCAATGTTGCTTGTTTACCACGAAGGTTAGCTTCTTAAAAAAATGCATTAAGGTACGCGCTATCCAAAGGCGGTTTGGCGCGGTAATTATAAACAAGTCGATATCTGATCGCTCGTCGGCATAGTTTTTAGACAACGAACCCGAAATAGCGATACCCCGCACATAAGGAAAATTGATAAGCAAACTGCCAACCTTACGCGCTGTGCTTATCATTTCAATTGCCTTTTGGTTGCCTTTGTAGCGGCGCTGTGCCAGGTATGGATCGTTTTTTAAACAGTAAAACTTATCAAAACGGTATACCATCCGGGTTTCTATCAGGCAGGTCATGGCATCGTCAAATGTCTTGCGCTCAAATTTCACCGGCAAAAACAAGCATATCTCTTCGCGCGTAAGCGGGTAGTTAAATACATCAAAGTATGCCAGTGTAGTTAATATGTTCTTTTTAATTTCTGACACAGTATTGATGCTTGGTTGATTAAAAACGGACCTGATCTGCATATCTATTAGTATGACGTAAGCGCTAAACTGTTGGTTGCCACTTCATCTAAATATTCGGGGCTTTTATTTTTGACGATACTTGCGGGCTTCTCTTCACTGCCGGAAAACAGCAGGAAGGCAAAGAATAAGCTGTAAAACATAACTCCCTTGTCGGCATCCAACACATTTTCCGACAGCGAAACAATGGTAATCAGCAACATAAAGCCGATAAATACCACGTCTTTTTTTCGGATAGCGGTTTTAAAGCCATATGCCAGCGTTACCAAATAAACAAGCAGCCCCCAAATGCCCGATTTTACCAGAAAACTGAGGTATTGGTTGTGCGAATTTAAATTGGCCAAAAAAGAGTCGTACATTTTGGCCTTAAAAAATTCATCGTGTAACAATGGCTCCTCAGAACCGGAGCCATGGCCAATTAAAGGCTTCTGTTTAATGAGTTTAACAACCTGGTGCCAGCGGGCCAGGCGTGAGTCGGTGCTTTCGCCGGGCTTGAAGGCCGAAAAATCATCTGTCAGGCTGGTTAAATAGCGTTCTTTGAACGAGGGCACATTTAAAACTATGGTAAAAGCCAACCCAGATATAGCAATGCCGGCCAATATAAACTTCAGCTTGTTTTTACCATTGAGCAAGCAATACGGCAGCACCAGGTTAATAACTATAAACAAAACTGCCAGTATTGATTTTGAACTTAGCTGGATAAGCCCGCATAACAATATGAGGCTGCAAAGACAGTAAATTAATTTAACAGGTAATGGCAGCGGTTTAAACAGTAACGTTAACAGGTATACCGATGCTATCACCAGCTGTAAGGAAAAAAAAGTAGCATGTATATTAAGCGGCTCCGAAAAATTATGATTGGTAAATGCTGGTAAAAAAATAGTTTTAAGCGGCAAATGGTAATATTTAATGGTAACAACAGCATCAATATATAGGTAAATGACCGTTGCCGAACACACAAGGGCAAAGGAAAGTAAAAAATTGGCCCTGTATTTTTTCAGGTCGAGCCCATTTAATAAAAATACTACCGGGAAAATCAAGACAAGTAAACGTAACCCCCATTCGTTAAAGGCTTCGGTACGGTAAAAGGAGTAAACAGTTGCAATCATCGTGACAAAAAACACGGATTGCAGTATTGCGGTTTTTAATGTAAAAATAGCCCTGAACTTTGCTTTTTGAAAATGGATAAGCGTGTGTGCAATAAAACTAATGAGTATAATATGGCTGTAAAACCTGTCAAACGGCAGGCTTGCCATAAGCAGCATAATGTGGTAATAACTTACTTTATTGGCGTTATTATCATTTATCAGCAATAATTGCTTCATAGTTTTTGTGTTTGTAGCTTTCGATAATAAACGCCTCGTACTGGTCAATTACCCGTTCCCAATTAAACTGATACTGAATTTTATGCAGGTTATTCATTACCATATTTTTTTCGGGCGCTTTACGCTGCACATTCTCAACCAGGTGGGTAACTTCGGCCGCGTTTGAAAAGTAAAATGCATCTGTATTTAATACCGACTTATTAAATGGGTTATTATGCGCAGCAATCAGGGCTTCGCTGGCCATAGCCTCTAACAGCGACGGATTGGTACCCCCAACACTATGGCCGTGAAAATACAGGTAGGAGTTATTTTGCAGTGAACGTACTTTAGGCGTATCAAAAATGGCCCCTTTAAATTGAATGCGTTCATCGTTGGCAAACTTATTGGTGATGAATTTGCCAAAACGGTTGCTGGTATCGCCCAAAACTTTAAATGTTTTGCCCGAATTACTCCTGTTAAAGCCTTCCAGGATGGCTTCAATATTATTTTCGGGCTCCATGCGTGCCATTAGCAAAAAATAATCCTCTTTTAGCGCTTCGCTTACATCATATTGCTCGCGTTCAAAATCGGTAAAAATATCTGCCCCATAGGGGATATATTTACTGTTGATGTTATACTTATCCTTCAGGTACGACTTTATTACCCTTGAATCGGCAACATAATAGTCGCTGTGTTTAACTGCCAGCTTTTCGGCATATTTTAAAAATTGCTGTACCGGTTTGGAGTATTTAGTCCGTTTCCACTCCATGCCGTCCATGTTGGTAATAATGGTACTGTTTTTAGGGTAAAGCTGCCCCCAAACCGAGCTGCTGGTATAGCCCATGAGCATTACCACGTCAAAATTTCGTTTTCGGGCATCTAACAGGCAGTTCATATCATAAATAAACTGGCCGGCAGTGCCAACCAGGTATTCAGGGTCGTAGCAGTGCGTTATTTCCACGCCGTTCCAGCTATCCTGCTGATATGGGTGATTGTGCGAATTATAAACAGTTACCGAGTGGCCCCTTTTTACCAGGCCGGCCGATACATATTCTGAAATATGTTCAAACCCGCCGTAATAATTCGGTACGCCCCTAATCCCTAATATTGCTATGCGTAGTTTCATGTTATAATACAGATTGGTATGCTTTTAATGTTTGAGTAGCAGCCTGTTTCCAGGTATATTGTTGTAATATCTTATGGCGTAAATGTTCATTAACAGGTGCCCGGCTGGCTTTTTCAATGGCCACCAAAATGCTTTGTGGCTTTGCCGGATCGCAATAAAATGCATCGTCGGCAAAATATTCTCTTACATCGCCTTTGTCGCTTATAACCAGACTACAACCCATCAATGCGGCTTCTATCGAGCTAAGGCCGGTGGTTTCAAACCAACTTGGCAATACATGTGCCTTGGCCTGTGCATAGTATTTTACCAGTTCATATTGCGGTATCTGATCAATGAATGTGATGTTGTCGGCCGCTGTTTTGCGGCATTCCTGGTAATAAGCAGCCTGGTTGGGGGCATGGGTGCCAATTAGCAACAACCTGTAAGCTGTGTTATTTAATGCTTTTATCAGGTTCAGCTGGTTTTTGATGCCTTCTATCCTGGCAACGCAAATCACCAGTTTATCATCTTTTGTTACCGAGGCATCATATTTAAACAAATGCTGATCGGTGCCGTTTGGCACCACCATATGCTTTACTTTGCCTGGGTAATTTTTTAATACCCGTTGATACTCCGACCGGGAGTTGGGCAATATCATAGCCGCCCGGCCCAAAATATCCAATATACTTTTGCGCTGCCCTTTCCAGGCATAGGCCAAACTGGCCAGCTTATCGCGGCCAAGCAGGTAACGGGCAATGGTTTTAACATATTCCACACCATCTGCCGACAGGTATTTAAAAAATCTGCCCAAACCTTTGCGATGCTGCTGGTCATACTCGCTATAGTTACACAGTATGGTTGATATCACAAATGGCTTTTCGGCCTTATGGCTGTGGTATAAAATATCGGCCGGACGACTTAGGTTAAAAAAATGCAGCAGATCATAATTATCGTAATTAATGTGCTCGTTAGCCAGTTTTATTTCGGTGGTAATGCCCATAAAAGCAAGGTGGCGCGCGGTTTGTACCACCTGCACGGTATCGCCGCCGGGTACGGTATATAAAGTTGACCGGGTGATGAATGCTACTTTCATATCGCGGCACCTCCCGATACTAATTTATGTAACCAATTAATTACACGTTCCGGAAGGTAGCTAACGGTATATAACAGGTAATTATCTAACCTTAAAGGCGAGATACTGATGGCCCTGGCCACGTGAACGCGAGCCTTTTGAGGCTGGAAATTATTAAGCAGTAATTTTTTACCACAAAGCGCATAATAAGAGCCCTGTTTTATTTTGGCCGAATATTGTTTTTCGCCTATCTCTGCCAGTAAACTGCCTTCTCTTTTACTTATTACGCGGTTTTTAAGTATGGCGTATTTGATATCCCTGAACTTACGTGGCCTCCATTTTTCATCAATGGTGATTGATTCGGGGTTTAGCCTTACTTTAATTAAGGGTTGGGTAAGGTTACAGGCCTTTTGATCTTTTAAAATATTAACCCATAAAAAATGATCTTCAAACGTATAGGCATGCTCATTATAGCCACCCTTGCTAATTACCATATCTTTTTTATAAAAAACACAGGAGTGAATGAACGGGCAAACCGAATATTTAAGCTGTTGAATTTTATCGTTATCAAAAGCGGGGGGCTTGTGGGTAAACAAAAAGTGCCCCTCCATATCAATATAATCAGCAGCAGAGCCTATTACGCTGTACTCCGGGTTGGCTGTCATAAAATCATATTGCAATTGCAGCCGTTCGGGGTAGCAAATATCATCGGCATCAAAACGCGCTATATATGGGGCACGAGCATATTTCAGCCCGTTATTGAGTGCATCAGCAATACCTTTGTTATCCTGGTAAATTACCACAATTCGCAGGTCATCAAATGAACGAACAACGTCAATCGTATTGTCTGTAGATCCGTCGTTTACTATAAGTAATTCAAAATCCGCAAATGTTTGTTCCAGCACCGATGTTATGGCATCGCCAATGTACTTGCCTGCATTGTAGGCAGGCATCAGTACCGTTATTTGTGGGATGCTAAAATTCATTTGCTAACGGTTTAGGGGATTGGGTTTCCTTGATGTTTAGTAATAACAACAGTTCAAAAAATACGATAACCGAAAGCTGCTCAAACCAGTACTCGATAAAAAATGCCGCCAGCATTAACAGCAAAAGGGGCAGGCCGTAGGTTAAAACTTTATAATGCCTGGCAAAAAAGCCCAGGTAGTAAACGGCAAATATGAGTAAACCAATAAGCCCATATTCGGCCAATAATTGGTCATAAACCGAAAATGGACTATTGGTTAACGAATGGAAGCCCGCCCTTTTGCTGAAATAATTGAGATACAAGTCGAGATGATTTACCATAAAATCATGCCCGATGTAGGTGAATTTATGTGGATAGCCGCCGGCAAACCCCAGTCCGGTAGCCCTGAAAGCCAATTTCGACGAAAAATTACCCATACCGGCACCTGTTATTATTTTATCAATATGGTGATGCAAAAAATTGGTTGTTTGCAAAAAGCCAATCAGCTTACCTGGCCTATCCTGCCTGGGTGCAACAATTTCCCGCCCGGCAACGGGCAATGCCGCCTTGTGCGCATCAACAAACTGTACCAATTGTTTTTGTTCGGGAGGGGTTTGGGTACTGCTTTGATAAGGTGCCGAATTAATATCCGGGCCCTTTATGGCTATCCGGCCGCCTTCGGTTTCGTAAGGCTCACTCTGGGGCTTTATTACCTTAGTTTTTTGAGGATGGGCTACCTTATAAATGCTATCTCTGAAAATGATAGCCTGTTTTTGCCTGCGTTCATCAAAGCTTAATATACTATCCGGTCTTGCGTCCAAGGGTACATTTGTCCACACCGGGGGGGTGGCTGGGCTGGGATCTTTATGCAGCAGTATAGAAATCGCATTGGCCGTATATTTGTTATTTTGAGGCGAAATCTTCGCCATAAAAACGCCTAAAAAAACCAGGCAAATTACAATCAGGCTTTTTTGATAACGATCTGTTTTGAAAACAAATAGCAGTAAAAAAACAAGAACTATAACAATATTGATAAAATTACTGCCCGTAAACAATAACGTAGCCATGCATACAAAAAGCATAAGGGCGTTTTTGCGCGTTAAAAAGTAGATTACCCCAAAAGCATTTAGCATGGCATTGGTTGTGGAGGTATCAAAAGTTACTCCCCTAATGTAATCGCCGGTGTTTAAAAAATATTTTTGCAATTGGCCCTGGTAGGTATAAGGATTAATGGTATGGGTCTCTAAAAATATGGCAACCAGGTTACCTGCCGAGAATAATGCATTGATAACAAAAAAAACAAGGATGGTTTGATGTATTACAGCGGGTTGGTTTTGTTCAACAGCCAGTTTTACCTGGTGAATGGCAAGGATGCATAATACCCAAAAACTTATGCCTGCCAATAACATTATGGTATAATTAAGATGTGTATAATTTTTGCCGATAAGCCAGTTAACAATCGCGATAGCTATTATCAGTGGATAAAACAGGGGCAACCGGGAGTTTTTGAAACTGAAACCGAATTTGAAATTAAATTGCAGGAGCGTGAACAGGATAATAACCGGGATTTTGATGCCGATTTTTACGTTTAAAAACAAAAGCAAAAAGGCCAGCAGTTTCCAATCCACCTTTTGTTTTATTTTATCGATGTAAAAAACTACTTTGTTAACCAACATTGTCCTGAGATATTTAAAATCATTACGACCTAAAAACCGTATTGGTTGCCTGTGTAAAACAAGAAGATATTTAATTTACCAGTTTAGCAGCCTGGTTAAGCCCACTCTGTCGGTCCGTTTTAACTGCATCGTGATTAGTAGCGATAAGCCATAAAACGCTACCGCAATTATAGCGGCCAGCCATAGGTTTTGGAACAGAGCTTTGGCTGCCAATCCGCTAAAAAAGGCACATGCAGTACAAATGGCGAGTGTATAAAAAGCGCCCTTAAGCCCCGATTTGTCATTGGCGAGGTAGAAAATAGCCTGCACCAGGCAAGCTAATAAAAATGCCAGTGCCGCTCCTTCGTTTTTGTAAAAAGGGATTAGTATCAGGTCGCCGGTTACATTCACGGCAAAAGTGAGCAGGAACGATTGAAAGATCATTTTTAGCCTGTTTTGCGCAAAAAAAACAGTCCACAAAAAGTTATTTAGATACATGAGGGGTAAACAGAGCGACAGGATAAATATGGTGGTTGTATTAACCGCGCCATACCTGCCATGGGTTATGTTGTCAACCACTGGGTTCCAACACATGTTTAAAATCAAAGCGGTAAATGCAGCTATGATAAGTTCTATCCTGATGAGTAATTTAAGGTCGGCCTGCCGATGGTGACCCGTTTTAAACAATTTGGTAAAACGGGGCAGAATTAAGGGGGCGATGGCTAACAGGGGGAGGGTAGAGATTTCAAATATTTTGTAAGCAAAACTGTATTCGGCCAAACTAACAGCCGATACTATAAACCCGATGAACAACCAATCAAACCGGGCCAGGGCCGAAGTAATTAACACCACCCCAACCTGCGGTATTGATTGGCGCAGCAAGGCAAAGTATGGTAACTTTCTCCAGGCTGGAAGTACAGGCAGGTTTACATAACGCCTGAAAAGATAAAATGATACCACTAATTCAAGTACATCGCCACCAATAAATACCCATATTATAGTGCCTACGCTTACCTGGTGTAAAAAGGCTAAAACAAGCAGGCTGGTACCTCTTAAAACATTAGATACAACCAACATGCAAGCCAATACTTTAAACCGCTCCATGCCGCTTGAAACCTGTTTTAACGGAGTGGAGAAGAAGATCATGAGCTTGCCCAGCCCCAGCAATAGTATCAGCCGGTATACTTCATTATCGTGGATAAAAAATGCCTGGCCTAATAATAGTACGCCGTAAAACAGTCCCCCGGTAACCAGTACATGGAAAGCATAAAGCGACAAAACGGTTTGGGCATCATCGCCATGCGCTACTTTTTTGATAATTACCTGGTCGATACCAAAAGAAAGGATGTTGAATGCAGATAGCAGCACTGCTAAGGCAAGGTTAAGCTGCCCAAAATTGTTTTTATCCAGATTTACAGATAATACATAAAAAACAACCACCCCAAACAGCTGGTTGATAACAAGCTGCAATGTATTTGCCGAAAGATCAATTACCAGCTTTTTTTTCATGAACTATGCTGTGGTTTATTCAACACGAGCATGGGTATTAAGTTTATATGCCATGGCAGGTACTTCATGCTGGTATAAAGGTTTATCCCTTACTCTTTGCGTAGCTTTACTAAGGTAATAATATTTTAGCCATGTATTTTTAAATGCCATCCGCGAGATGATGAAACCTTCCTTACCATCTAAAAAGCCCAATAAAAACAGGTAGGTTTTTACGAAATGAAATACCGGCGCCAAATACAGCTTTACCAGGCCCGCCTTTTTTCCGGTTTTCAGGTACTTTATGGCGCTTAATTGCGAGTAGTGGATTGTCTTCTTCTCGTATTCGGCCCGGTTTTTTACAGAATAATGGTGCAGGTTGCCATCCAGTTTTTTTACGGCAACATTTTGCGGCAGTTGCAGTGTTTCGTGTACCGGCGTTTCGTTCCATTGAACATACTGCCTGTTGAACAGGCGGATATGATGATCGCGGCCCCAATTGCCAAAACGGATAAGCTTTTTGCCAAAATAAGTTTTAAAGGCTATATCGTAAACAGTTTTATCATCACCGGGGGCTGTTGCCTTTATCGAGTTGATTAGGGCCTGATCGGGTATCTCATCACCATCTACGCTTAGTATCCAGTTATGTCGTGCCAGCTGAATGCCTTTATTTTTGTTGGCGCCATAGCCAATCCATACTTTTTGATATACTTTGCAGCCATATGCAGTAGCTATAGTCATGGTTTGGTCGGTACTGTTATTGTCAATCACAATAATGTCGTCGCTGATCTGTTTCAGCAGCGGGATACTTTTAACAAGGGTACCGGCCTCGTTTTTGGTAATGATCACAACAGAAATTGGATTCATGTTACAGTAATGTTAGTCGGTGTCTGTCGCTTTAAGTGATAAAAGAAGCAACGGCCATCTATTAACTATATCGTAATTTTAGGCAGAAGGGTTGCCAGCGCACCGAAAACTTATTTTAAAAAGCGCATACCGCCCTCATTTTAAAGTGTTAATTTTATACAAATACATTTTACCACATAAAAACGGGAATAAGAGCCATTGTTGCCGGTGCAACCGGAATGGTAGGCGAGGGGCTTATGCACTAATGTTTATAAAACCCGGATGTTGAGCAGGTTTTAGTGATTAACCAGAAGGCCTCGGGAGTATCGCATCCAAAATTAAAGGAGATCAGGTTAAGCTTTAAGTTCAATAGTAATTCATCACGTTCCCTGCTGCTTTTCAGGCCTTTACCTGCAAGTGCCGCCTTTGCTGTAAGCACAACCAGGGCGAAAGGATATTATCGCCGGCTTGTAGCGCTTCATCGCTTTGGCTGGCTATTTTGTAGGTATTAAATGTATAGCGCAAACTGGTACCCATAAAATCTATGGCAAAATGGTTTGGCCTTTCTTTTGAGTTGGCTTCGGTAAATATGGCATAGGCAACTATGGGTTTTTGATATTTATCCAGTATCCGGTAAAAATAGGTGTACATGCTGCTGGCAAAATCTTTTTGATATTGGCCCTGTACCTCCACATGCACCAGGATTCATTCTTATTTGCCGGATTTGGTAAAAACTTAACCAGTTTATCAATCACCTTTGGCGAGTACTCGTTGTTTTCGGGCGGGAAAACCTGCTCCAGCTCTTTATCCAGGAATTCGAAGCCTTTATTAAAATCGAAAACTTCCGGGGCATCGGGATTAAGAAAACATAGAAAATCGTCAAAAACATCTTCAAGAATCCCTTTCCAAAGAATGTCGTCTTTTCTTCTCATTTAGGTAAAAACAGAAATTGAGTATAGTTAAGTCCTCAGCATAAGCCACCTAACTAACCAAGCCCGACCTTTAATAGTGCCGGGCTTGGTTGGTGGGTAGTTGATTAAGCGGGTAGCTGATAAGATTGAAGACGTTGGGTGTTCAAACCACTCACTACTATCTTTATCTATACTGCATCTGATAACGATGTGAAAGTAAAATCACGGATCCGCATAGGAGGGATCAGCGCGTTTTGGCCCGATTCACCGCTTACTGTACGCTCGGCTTTACCCAAAGCATCCAGGTTATTAAGCATGATAACCGGGCTTTCGTTAAACCTTAAATTCTTGATCGGGAATTTGATCTGTCCATTCTCAATATAAAATGTACCATCACGGGTAAGGCCGGTAAACAATAATGTTTGCGGATCAACCGGGCGGATATACCACAGGCGGGTAACTAAAATTCCTTTTTCGGTGCCTTTTATCAATTCTTCTAAGGTGGCGTTGCCGCCTTCCATAATTATGCCGTCTGGGTTTGGTATCGGTTTAATGCCTTGTTTTTGAGCCCAGTAGCGCGAGTATGTGAAGTTTTTAACTACTCCTTTTTCAATCCAGCTTCTTTTTACCTGCGGCTGGCCATCGCCGGCCCAACTGCCGGTTGGCAAATCCGGATGCGATGGGTCGGAATAGATGTTTACCCTTTCATCAACCATTTTTTCGCCAAGTTTAGTTTTACCACCGGGTTTGCTCAAAAAGCTGCGGCCTTCGTCGGCGCTCCGGGCATCCAGTCCGCCGTATAATTGTTCAAGTAATACAATACCGGCTGCAGGTTCTAAAATTACTGTGTATTTTCCCGGTTCAATAGCTTTGGCGCCTTTCGATCCGGTTGCCTTTTGGGCGGCTATCTTGGTAAACGCCAGCGTATCCAGTTTGCTTACATCGTTATAACCCTTGGTCGAGTAACCCGAGCCTGTGCCATCCTCAGAACGTAAGGTTACCGAGAAGTTGACATCAGTAGAGGTATTGTAAGCAAATAGGCCGTGCGAGTTCATCATCGAGCTAAAGCCCGCGCTGTTTTGCAAAAAGCCGGCTGCTATTAATTTGTTTTCTTTAGCTGTATCCAGGCTTTTGCCCACCATATCTGTACGCAAAGCAGGGGTAATAGCCGCTGTTTCGGGTACAAAGGTTTTTGACTGCGGGGAGTAAGTTTGTGGGCCTAAAAAAGATACAAACTCCGGGTTTTCGGGTGCCAGCTGTGCCAGCTCTTCGGACAAGCGAACGGCTTTTTCAACCGAGGCATCATCATATTCGTTGGTGGTTACTACCCCCAGTTTTTTACCAAATGCCGATGAAATAACCATACTGGTTTGGCTTAACGAACCACTGGTAGATACCGTATTGCGGGCGTACCTGATATTGCCCGAGTCTGATCCGCCAAAGTTGATTTCGCATTCATCGGCTTTTGAATAGCCCAGCGCCTTTTTTAATATCGCGCGGCATTCATCTTCTGTTAAAATTGCCATATATTAAATTTTTCTTGCTGTATTAATTACGTTAACTCCTTTAAATAGCGCTGTGGATGATCCGTGCGATACGGCGCTGGATTGCGTAGGCTGGCCTTTACCATCAAAGAATGATCCGCCTAAGCGATAATCGTTGGCATCGCACACGGCGGCGCACGAGTTCCAAAACTCCTGCGTGTTTGATTGGTAAGCCACATCATTAAGCATACCTACAATTTTGCCATTTTTTATCTCATAATACAGCTGGCCGCTAAACTGGAAGTTATACCGCTGCTGATCTATTGAGAACGAACTATCGCCAATGATGTAAATGCCTTTTTCTACGTTTTTGATCATATCATTTACGCCCATTGGCACTTTGCCGGGTTGTAAGGATATGTTGGGCATACGCTGAAACTGCACATCCTGCCAGCTTTGGGAATAGCAGCAGCCCTGCGATTCTTTTAAACCAATGATGTGTGCCTGATCGCGGATAGCCTGGTAGTTAACCAAAATACCATCTTTAATAATATCCCACTTTTTGGCCTCAACGCCTTCGTCATCATAACCAACGGCGCCAAGCGAACCAACCTGGGTTTTATCGGCCACAATGTTTACATTTTTGCTGCCGAAGTTGAATTTTTTTGATTCCCATTTATCCAGCGTAAGGAAGCTGGTACCTGCAAAATTGGCCTCGTAACCCAATACACGGTCAAGCTCGGTAGGGTGGCCAACAGATTCGTGGATGGTTAACCAAAGGTGGCTTGGATCTAAAACCAAATCGTATTTGCCTGCTTCAACAGATTTTGCTTTCAGCTTTTGGTCGGCCTGGGTAGCTGCCGCGCGGGCATCTTCCAGCATATCATACCTGTCTTTATAAAGGGTTGTTACACTTTTTATTTTATCGCTTTCGCGTGGGGTCATGTATTCATAACCCATTCCGCGCGGGGCGCTTAACGACTGGCGCGTTTCAAATTTGCCGGTTTTAGAATCTATTTTGGTAACCGCGAATAAAGGCCAGATGCGGTGAATATCCTGGTCGATATACGAACCATCGGTAGATGCAAAGTATTTTTGCTCGTTTACTAAAAACAGGATGGAGTTTACATAATTGGCGCCGCCTTTCATGGCTGCATCATTTACAGACAGCAGTAAATCTGTTTTTTCTTTCATCGGCACTTCAAACGCGTTGCGTTCAATCGGCGTTTTCCAGCTTACTTCGCCATGGCCCTTTTGAGGCACCAGCTGTACCGGGTCGGTTTGGATGCGGGCGTTTTCTTTGGCTATGGCTACGGCAAGCTCGGCTGCTTTGGCTATGCTGTCGTTATCCAACTTATCTGTAGCGGCAAAACCCCAGCATCCGTTGGCAATAACGCGGATACCCATACCGTACGATTGGGTATCAACTATATTTTCAACCTTGTTTTCGCGGGTTACCACAAACTGGTTAAGGTAGCGGCCTATACGCACATCGGTATAGGTGGCGCCTTTTGACCGGGCAGCGTTTAAAACCACATCGGCCATTCGTTTTTTAAGGGCCACATCTACCGGGCTCATATCATGGCCAGGCAAAACGGGCGAGCCGAAAACGGGGATCCTGCTGAGCATGGATGCGCTAATGCCCATTCCGGTTAGGTAAAGGAAATCTTTTCTTTTCAAGGTCAGTCAGTTTTAAGTCCTAAATATAACGAGCGAAGTTTGAATTATTTGCGCTGACCGAAATATTGTTTGCTTTTATGTAAAAATCAGCACAAAGTGGTATCAATAATTTAACGCGTACATAATAATATTTACCCCAAACTTGGTATTATCCTCGGCCAGGAAACGCTTATTCCGGTAATCATAGTCCCATTCGCAACCATAATCCTTGCTACTATATAGTACAGCTATGCGCCCGTTAATTTCAATGGCTTTTAAATAATCATGCACCAAATCATCGCCCCATCCATTTAATTCGAAGCTGGTGGTAGGGGGGCCTTTATCGAAAGAGAAAAAGGAATGGTAAATCTTATGATTGTTGGGAATTTTTTTTAATGCGTTTGGGCCAAACAAAGCAGCCATTTGCGCCTCGAATGATTTGGCAAACAGGCCATCTATATCGTGGTTACAGTCGTCCACAAAAATAAAACCGCCGTTTTCTGCATATTTTTTAAAGTTCGCCCGCTCTTTGGTATCAAACTGAACAAGCTTATGGCCGCTCAGGTAGCAAAACGGGTACAAAAAAATATCGTCGCTGCTCAAGGGTACCACTTTTTCCTGCTGATCGATAGGGATGGTGGTGTATTCCAGCAGGGAATTGAGCAGGTTTGATGGCATGCGCTGATCGGTATCCCAATCGCCCGAGTGGTAACTTAACCTGGTAAACGTAAATTTTCCGCTGAAAGCCATCGTGTTTAAAAACCTTAAAAGTAGTACAATATTTTATGCTGATGTCACTTTAATTTGCATAGCTTGTAAAGTTTTGGATACTTTATTTAATTTTTAATAAAAAATAGTGAAAGTTACTCAAAAGGGTAATATATTGGGGGAGTACATTAAAAACGTATTAAGTTGGAACTGACCGAAAATAATATAAAAGCCCTGTTTGCCAAATTGCCTGCTTTAAAAGGCGAAATTCAAAAGGTAATAGTAGGGCAAGATGCCATATTGGACGAATTGCTGGTGGCGTTTTTAGCCGGAGGCCATTGCCTGTTGGAAGGCGTGCCCGGCTTGGCCAAAACGCTGATTGTAAAAACCATGTCGCAGGCGCTGCACCTGGCTTTCAGGCGTATTCAGTTTACCCCCGATTTGATGCCGACAGATATTATAGGTACCGAAATACTGGAGGAAGACCATGCTACAGGTAAGCGTTTCTTTAAATTTAATAAAGGCCCGTTGTTTGCCAACATTATTCTGGCCGACGAAATTAACCGAACTCCCCCAAAAACGCAATCGGCATTACTGGAAGCGATGCAGGAGTTTGAGGTAACCTACGGCGGCCAAACATACCCGTTGGACAAACCTTTTTTTATCCTTGCTACCCAAAACCCTATTGAACAGGCCGGCACTTACCCGCTGCCCGAGGCCCAGTTAGATCGTTTTTTATTGCTGATAAAAATTGGATACCCAACCGAGCAGGAAGAGTTTGAAGTACTGAACCGAACCACCGGTACCAAAAAAGCCGATGTTAAGGCAGTAATAACCGCCGAAGAGATCATTCAGGCCCAGGCACTGGTAAGGCAAGTTACTATAAGCGAAGACCTGGTAAAATACGTGAGCCAGGTAATCCGCTCAACCCGCCCCGATACCACCACTGTACCCTATGTAAAGGAATGGGTGCGCTGGGGTGCAGGCCCGCGGGCAGGGCAGGCGTTAATATTAACAGCCAAAGCACGTGCGTTATTAAAAGGGAGGTATTCCGTTTTAATGGAAGATATCCATGCCATGGCCCCGGCCGTTTTAAGGCACAGGATACTGATGAACTTTAAGGCAGAGGCGGAGGGCATTACATCAGATAAAGTGACGGCGGAGTTGGTGAGGGTGGTAGAGAGAAGCAAAGCCATTGTCTGAACCGGGATTAAACAGATTTTTCAGATTTTTTGGATTTTGATTTGTTTCAACACTTAAATTCTGTTAATTCATTAATTTGCCTAATCCGAGTTCAGAAAAAAATAAATCCGATATCGAACATCCCAAATCCGAAATCAAAATGCTTGATCCAAAAGTATTAATGACCATTAAGGATTTGCCGTTACTGGCGAAAACGGTTGTTGATGGCTTTATGAATGGCTTTAACAAAAGCAAAGTTAAAGGGCCCGGGCTTGAGTTTAGCCAGTATCGCAGCTATCAGCCCGGCGATGATTTGCGCTGGCTGGACTGGCGCATGTTTGCCCGGAGCGACCGGTATTATATCCGCGAATCGGAGGTGGAAACCAGTATTTCGGTGAAGTTTCTGGTTGATGCCAGCGCTTCGATGGATCATGATGATAACGGGATAAAAAAGATAGACTATGCCCGTTTCCTGGTGGCATCGCTGGCCTGGCTATCCAATTTGCAGGGCGATTCGGTAGGGTTGTACGTTTTTCAGGATGGCGGTTTGTTTTCACTGGCGTCCAAACCCGATCCGCAACATTTGCAGCGGTTGTTTTATCACCTGCAACAGGTTAAACCCAATGGCAGGTTTACGCAGCCTGTACATTACAAAGAGCTGTTTGCCGGCGATGGACGTAAGGAGCTATTGGTATTTGTTACAGATATGTACCAGGCTGATGGCGAGTTAAATAAACTGCTCGATTCACTAACAGCTTTAAAGCATGAAGTGGTAGTATTTCACCTGATGGGCAAAAACGAGCTTGATTTTGACTTTGATGGATATGCCACATTGGAGGATCTGGAAACCGGGGACACCATCGAAATAAATACCCAACAGGCAGCCGACTACCAGCAAAAGCTGAAAAACCATTTAGAAGCTATCAGGATGCAATTACTGGGCAAGCATATATACTACAGAATGCTGAGCACAGCCCAGCCGTTAGATGAAGCCCTGCGCGATTTTTTAACACAACGACATAAAAGCAAATTTTGAAAGTGCTGTTTGAATTTATTTATTCTTCAAATCACTAATTCACTAACTAAAATAAAGGTGCAGTTTTTAAACCCCATATGGTTGTTTGCCATTGCCGCGATAAGTATCCCGGTAGTGATACACCTATGGAACATCAGGCCGGGCAAAACCCTAAAGGTTGGCAGCATTGCCCTGATAACCGCAGCGGCGCAAAAAAGCAGCCGGAGTTTTAAGCTGAACGATTTGTTGCTATTTTTCTTACGATGCCTGTTTTTATTGACGCTTGCTTTTTTATTGGCGGCTCCTTTTTGGCAGCGCAGCCAGGCAACAGCCAAAACAAAAGGGTGGGTGCTCATCCCTAAAGCCAACCTGAAAGAGACCTATAAAAAATTGAAATTTACTGTAGATTCTTTGTCTAAAGCTGGTTATGAGTTTCATTTTTTTGATGAAGATTTTGAAAAATTTGAACTAAATAAAACACTGAATGATAGTTTATTAAAAGATAAACCTGAAGTAAAAAATCACTGGAGCCTGGTGGCAAAATTAAATGAAAAGCTACCGCCAACCCTGCCGGTTTATTTACTCACCCCAAATCAGGCAAAGTACTTTAACGGCAACAAACCATCAGTGTCGCTCAACCTGCATTGGCAAACCTATACCCCGGCCGACTCGGTAAGCACTTGGGTTGAAAATGCCTGGTTCACCAGTAATAATTTAATAAAAGTTGTCGAAGGAAATAGCAGGCCGTCGGGTATTTATTTTACAAATTATATTATTCAGTCAGAGGGCGATCCAAACTCGGCATTTATGGTAGATGTTAACCATGGCAGCCCGGTTATTAGCTTAAAAAATGCCCCTGAAAAACACACGCCGATTGACACAAGCACTTTGCGGATAGCTATCTATCGCGATAAATACAGTGTTGACGAAAAGTATTTAGTTGCTGCTTTACAGACTATTATCGATTTTACCCAACGTAAGGTTGTAGTCAAAAAATATACTGATGCGGCGCAAATACCGGCAAAACGGGACTGGTTATTTTGGCTCTCCGATAAACCGGTTGTCGCCGCCGGTGTGTTGGTTAAAGCTGCCCATGTGTTAAACTATCAACAAGGAAAGATCGAGGCTGAATCATCGTCAATAAAAACGAGCAACGCTTTTGCTTTAGCCGAAAGGGAAGAGCCCACAGCAATTTATAAACTGGTTAAAAATGAAATTTCGGGCGGTAAATCTATTTGGGTTGATGGCTATGGCAACCCTGTTTTAACGCGGGAGCAAAGCTCGCAAACTATACAGTACCACTTTTATTCCCGCTTTAATCCTGCCTGGAATGACCTGGTTTGGAGTAATAATTTCGCAAAGTTATTATTGAGGTTAGTTTTATATAATACTGATTATGAAGTTGTAAATGGTCGTGATCTAACTAAAATTGATCATCAGCAAATGATGCCAAATATAATTTGGTCGGGAAAAAATATAGGTAATAGTAAAATAATTGTGCAAACAGATCTGTCACATTATTTCTGGCTGATACTGGTTGCTGTGTTCATTGTTGAAAGATGGGTTGCCCATAAAAATAAGCCTGTATTAAAATGATTGAACCTACAGGGATAAATAAAATAAACGCGATACGCAGGTGGTATATCAGTTATCAGCTGCTTGCCGATGTGCTTTTTGCCGCTGCTATATCGCTGCTTTCAATTGCTTTGTTAAAGTATTTATTTAAAGTGCCGGTGCTTTGGGCGTTACCGTTATTCGTATTATGCCTGGTAATTTTCCTGTTCATTCATCGGGCCTGGAAAACCAGCGACGTTTTAATAGCTAATTTCCTTGATCAACAATATCCCGAACTGGAAGAAAGCAGCGGGTTGGTATTAAAACCAGCATCAGAATTAAACCTGCTGGAAACATTGCAGTTAAAAAAGGTGGAAACCCAGTTGCAGGTTGTTCCGCAGTGGCACAGTTCGTTTTTAAAACGGGCTAAACTTGCATTACTATTGCTGTTGTTTTCATCCGGATTGACCTGGGTACTAAACAAGCCGTCGGCAACAAATCAATCTTTGGTAGGAAAGGTCTCATTAACTGAAAATAATGCCATTCCAGAAAAGGTATTGCCTCAAATATCGTCGATTGACGTTGCGGTACATCCGCCTGCTTACACAGGTAAACAGCCACGTAGCCAGGATAAGTTTACTTTAAATGTAGAGGATGGCGCGACTGTGAGCTGGAAAATCGCCACCAATATTGCTGTTAAACAGGTGGCTTTGCTGTTTAACGATAAGGAAACTATCAACCTTAAAAATATAAACCAGTATAAAACCAGTTGGCAAATTGAAAAACTGATTAACAAGCCCGGTTTTTACCAGGTTAAGGTTGATGGTAAGCTTTCGGACTTATACCTGGTACAGGTAATTGCAGACCAGCCGCCGGTTATCCATATCAAATCGCCTAAACAATACACCTATATTGATGCGGGCGAAGTGCAAAAAGTAAATATTGATGCAGCTGTTAATGATGATTATGGTGTATCAAACGCGCTTGTTTTCGCAACGGTAGCTAAGGGAAGCGGCGAGGCTGTAAAATTCAAACAGTATAAACTCGATTTTTCTACCTCGTTCAGCTCGCATCAGCCGCAGTATAGCCTGCAAAAATTAATTAGTCTGCCGGCCTTAAACATGGAGCCGGGCGATGAACTTTACTTTTACATACAGGCTACCGATACCCGCCAGCAGCAAAGCCGCACGGATGTTTATACAGTATCAATACAGGATACGGCTCAATTGTTAAGCATGGATGGTATGCTGAGTGGGGTAAACCAAAAGCCGGAGTTTTTCCGCAGTGAACGGCAGATCATTCTGGATACCGAAAAATTGCTGAAGGATAAAGACAGCATCACAACGGTGAAGTTTAACGACCGGAGCAATGACCTGGGTGTTGATCAAAAGTTGCTTCGGCTGCGCTATGGTAAGTTTTTGGGCGAAGAGTCAGAATCGGACATTAATCCTGCGGATGTGAAAGATGATCCGGTTGGGGATATCAAAAATTACGGTAATGCGGCGGTAATATTGGATAAATACACTGATAAACATGATAATGCCGAGGATGCCCAGTTTTTTGACCCCGAACTTAAGAAACAACTCAAAGCAACGCTTACAGAAATGTGGAAGGCCGAATTGCAATTAAGGCTATACAAACCACAAGACGCATTGCCATTTGAGTATAAAGCACTACGGTTGTTAAAAGATTTGCAGCAAAAATCAAGGATGTATGTAGCTAAAACGTCGTATAATCCGCCGGCGTTAAAGTTAGAGAAGCGTTTAAGCGGCGATCTTTCGAAGATCAATCAACCCATCAATAAATCGGATGTTAAACCCGGTACCGATCAATATGAAAATTTAAAAAAGGCGGTGCAGGTTTTAGCGCAGCTTAAGGTTGCGCCAAAAATGAGCGATGCAGATGAGCATGTGCTTGCTTTAGCCAATCAGCAGCTCAGTTTAAAGGCCACGGTTCAACCGGGCGCTTATTTGCCGGCTTTAAGTGCCATGCGCAGGATATTATCTAAACCTGGTAAAATTAAGCCAGGCGATATTTCGTTGGTAGAAAGGGCTATTCAAAAAACACTGATTCCTGCTAATAAATTGCCGGTTGCAGCGCAAAATCCTGCTGATTTGGATTTATCGCAGCAGTATTATAACAACCTTAATCGCTTAAACCGCTAAATACAAATGAACTGGAACGCCATTGTTATCATCATTTGTATTTTAATTGCTGCTTTCGCGGTTTGGAAAGAGTACGTTCGGGCGAATCAATCGCGTTTGGTTTTACGACTGCTTGCAACTATAACGGCCATAATTGCCTTAGCCTGTATTGCTTTACCATTAACTTACCAGGTTGATGTAAACCGGCAGGATAAAAAGGAGGCGCTATTACTTACCCAAGGCTTTAGTGCCGACAGTGTGAGCAGGTACAATACCGAAAAAATGTTCACCCTAAATAACACAATCAGCAAAAAGATTCCAAAGGCAGTGCTGATCTATGATTTAGCAGATCTGAAATCCGATTCGACAATTACACAAATACGGATCCTGGGCGATGGTTTGGACAAAGAAGAACTGCAGCGATTGGATCACGTACCCGTAATATTCTACCCCGCGGCTCTTAAACAAGGGATAACCGCTGTTAGTTGGAATGAACACCTGAAAGCGGGAGATGAGATTAACGTTGCCGGAACTTATAAAAACAGTTTGCCTGAAAAAATAAAACTGGTACTGAAAGGCTTAAGTACAGGGCTGGATTCGGTGATCATACCATCGGGCGAGGCCGGAGCGTTTAATTTAAGGAGCACGCCAAAAAATCAAGGTAAAAACGTATATAAGTTATTAGCCATAGCCGGGACAGATACGCTCGAAAACCAAAGTATCCCGGTACAAATTGAGCCGGCTAAACCTTTGAATGTTTTAATGCTAACTGCATCGCCCGATTTTGAGAGCCGTTTTTTAAAGAACTGGCTTTCCGAGAGTGGATTCGCGGTAGCTGTTCGCTCGGCAATCAGTAAAGATAAATTCAATAAAGAGTTCATCAACCTGGATCAATTTCCGCTTGATCATTTATCGGCTTCAGTTTTTGGCAAGTTTGATGTTTTAATTGCCGACCTCTCCGTTTTGAAAACACTAAACCGGGCGGAAGCTGCCGCTTTACAACAGGAAGTAACCCAAAAAGGCCTGGGGGTAGTTATCCGGGCTGATAGTAGCTTAAGATCAAATTCGTGGCTGCAACGTGATTTTCCTGCTGATAGGCTGGCGTTGAAAGACCCCGCGCCGGTATCGCTCAGCATACAAGGCAAAACCGGTAATACAGCCAAATTGAATGCCGGAATGGTTTACCTGGCAAACCAGGCTAATACACAATCATTGGTTAGTGACGAGCATGGACATGTTTTGGCAGCCAATGCATTGGCCGGCACCGGTAAATTGGTATTCACTCCGTTGAATAATACTTTCAGCTGGATATTGGGCGGTGATAAAGCCGACTATTCAGCTTTATGGTCGTTATTGATTACCAAGGCAGCACTAAAGGTTGCCACACCAGAATCGTGGACAGTAAAATCACCTATCCCAACAGTATCAAATTCGGTTGAGTTGCAGTTGGAGGGCGCGGTAGCGCCATCTGAAATACAAATTGAAGGTGCGGTCATCGCCCCCATACAAAATAGCAAGCTTCCTTTTCAATGGAAGGTTAATTATTGGCCGCAGGTTGCCGGGTGGCAATCTATAAAACAAAGTAACGGGACTTTAAACTGGTTTTATGTTTACAATTACGAGGAATGGAAAACCATTAGGGCGCTAAAAAAGCAGGCCGATACCAAAGCCTATATCGCCAGCAACGTTATTAATAGTAATGTAACGAAACAGATACACGAAAAAGCCACGATTGCTGTAAGTAAAATTTATTTTTATGTTTTGCTGCTGATGGCTTGCGCTTTTTTGTGGTTAGAGGCCAGGTTTCGGTAGTTATATAACTCACCTTACGCGCATTTGGGTGAAAAAATAGAGGTCAAGCGGCACAAGGTGTTGATAACTTTTTGAGTTCTTCATAGGCCGCCTTTTGGGCTGCCAGATAAATGGTTGCTTTCATAGCGAAATGGTTTTTTCCTGTTCTTTGCTTTAACCATTCTAATTTTACATAGGCAAGTATAGACAGGATAAAGTGATTGGTTTGTGTTTTGATGGTTTTTGTTGGTGATTTGGCAAAGCCGACATTGCTTTTTACTGATTTGTGGTATTCTTCTACTCCCCACCGTTTTTTGTAGATCGCAGTTATTTGTTCGTATGTCAAAGTCAAATCGCTACAAGCCAAGTACAACTCGCCCACTGTATCATCCTCGTTTTTGAAGACTTGCCTTATCAGCGACAGCGGATAATCCAGCTCTTCGAGCCAAACCTCCACGGTCTGTTGCCCCGGCTGTAACGATTCGATCTTTGCATATTCTTTATTTTGTTTTGCCTCCAAACTTAATGCCACCTTGCGGTTGCTTTTTAATGCCAGCACAAAATTACGTTTAAGTGCCTGTTTTACCCATTGCATGTTTTCAATCGATGAAAACCAGCTATCGGCTGCTACATAATCAAACCATAAATTATCATGGCATTGTTTGATCATTTCGCGGAATAATTCATTCTTGGTTTTACTGCTTACCCGTTTGCGCTTTCCTGTTTTCCCATCGGTTTCCCATTGGTCTTTTTTGACAAATTCGACCGCGCAGGGTAAGCGCATGCCACCAACCTCTACAAACGCGGTTAAAAAGTTCACCCCTTTGACTGAACGGTTAAAAGTATGGTCGAAATGCCAGCAAATCAATTCGCTTTCGTCGGTATATGGCTTTTCTTCTACCGAGTCATCAAAACTTAATACAACCTCTTCTTTGCTTTGGGTCAATTCCTGAACATAGGGTTTTACCTGTTGCCATAAATATTTACTATCATAGTCCCCTTTACTGAGTTTACGGGTAATCCGATCGTGACCAATTGATAACAAAGAAGCCAGGCCGGTTGCCGTTGTGTAAGATGTCGAGGTAATCAGATAATCGGTATACAGATCTACAAAGTTTTCCACATTCTGAAAGTTTACTACCCAAATTTAATCATTTTTGCGCGTAAGGTGAGTTATATAAGTAATAAAAGGAGGAAATATACTTTGAGAAGACGTGACTTTATCTATTTAACGGGTATGGGTGTCGGCGCTTTAATGCTGCCCGGTATGAATGCCCTCGGTAAAACAATCGATCCGGTACAAGCGCTGGAAGGCGTTGATGTAAAGATTAAAAAAGAGCTGGCTGATGTGGCTTTAAACGCTGCCAAATCAAACGGCGCTACCTACGCTGATGTTAGGATTGGCCGCTACCTTAACCAGTTTGTGGTTACCCGCGAAAACAAGGTGCTCAATGTGGCTAATACCGAATCGTACGGTATCGGTATCCGGGTTATAGCTAATGGTTGCTGGGGATTTGCAGCAACCAACGATGTAACCAAAGAGGGCATGGCTAAAACTGCCCTTAAAGCAGTTGCAGTTGCCAAAGCCAACGCCAAAATTGGCGGGGCCCCCGTAGAACTTGCTCCTCAAAAAGGTTACGGCGAAGTAAGCTGGAAAACACCGATTGCCAAAAACGCATTTGAAGTGCCTATCAAAGAAAAGGTCGATCTGTTGCTTAACGCCAACGGTGTGGCCATGGCAGGCGGCGCCAACTTTGTAAACTCGATTATGTTTGCCGTAAACGAGCAAAAATATTTTGCATCTACCGATGGTTCGTATATCGACCAGGATGTACATCGCTTATTCCCAAGTTTTACGGTAACCAAAATTGATCCTGCTGCCGGTTCATTTGAAACCCGCAGGTCGCTAAGCTCGCCGGTTGGCATGGGATATGAGTATCTCGATCCGCTGGACAGCGAGAAAGTGGCTGGTATAACTCCCCGCTACAAAAAGCGTTACGACATGATTGAAGATATGAAGTTTGCTACCCAGCAGGCTGCCGATAAAATAAAAGCAAAATCGGTTGAGCCGGGCAAATACGACCTGGTGCTTGATCCTTCGCATTTATGGTTAACCATTCATGAATCTGTTGGCCACCCTACGGAGCTTGACCGCGTATTGGGCTACGAGGCTAACTTTGCCGGTACCAGCTTCCTTACGTTGGATAAATGGAAATCGGGCAAGTTTAACTTTGGCAGCAAGGCCGTAAATATCGTGGCCGATAAAACCCAGGTGGGCTCATTAGGGGCTGTAGGTTATGATGATGAGGGTGTTAAGTGCAAAAAATGGGATATCATAAAAGAAGGCACCTTAGTTAACTACCAGGCCATCCGCGACCAGGCACATATTATCGGGCTTACCGAGTCTCAGGGTTGCTGTTACTCCCAAAGCTGGCAGGATGTACAATTTCAGCGTATGCCAAATATATCTTTGCAACCGGGCAAAACCCCATTGAGTGTTGATGAGATGATTAAAAATGTCGAGAAAGGCGTTTACATCATTGGCGATGGCTCGTTCTCTATCGATCAGCAGCGCTATAACTTCCAGTTTGGCGGGCAGCTGTTTTATGAGATTAAAAATGGTAAAATAGCCGGGATGCTCAACGACGTTGCCTACCAGGCCAACACTCAGGAGTTCTGGAATTCCTGCAACCAGGTTTGCGACGAGCGTGACTACCGTTTAGGCGGAGCCTTTAATGACGGTAAAGGCCAGCCAGGCCAATCAAGCGCGGTATCGCACGGGTCATCAACCGCGTTATTTAAGGGAGTTAATGTAATCAACACTAAAAGAAAGATCGGATAACTGAATTATGCCTATATTAAATAAAGAAGAAGCCCAGGCTTTACTAAAAAAGGTACTTGCCTATTCAAAAGCCGAGGAGTGTGAGGTAAGTTTAAACGGAAGCGAAGGCGGCAATATCCGCACCGCCTTAAACGCGGTTTCAACAGCTGGTGATATCAGTACTATTGGATTGGCCGTAACATCGGTATTTGGAAAAAAGGCCGGTACCGCTACCATTGATGAATTTGACGATGCAGCGCTGGAAAGGGTAGTGCGCCGGTCGGAAGAACTGGCGCAGTTAGCACCGGCCAACCCCGAATATATGCCGATGTTGGGCCCGCAAACTTTTGCAGAGTCTATTACTTTTAATGCTAACACAGCAGCCATAACGCCGGATACCCGCGCCGAAATGGTAGCCAAAAGTCTATCGGTTACCAAAGAAGCAAAATTAACAGCCGCCGGGTTCCTTGAGAATTCTACCAGTTTTAACGCCATGATGAATTCCAAAGGGTTGTTTGCTTACAACAAAGGCAGCGATGTTACTTTCTCGGTTACCACCCGTAACCAGGAGGGTACAGCATCTGGCTATGCTGCCAGAGGATTTACCGATGTCAATAAACTGGATACCTACACGGCAACCAAATACGCGGCGGGTAAGTGTTTAAGTTCATCAGGTGCAAAAGCTATAGAGCCGGGTAAATATACTGTGATACTGGAGCCCGTTGCGGCTACCTACCTGCTGGAGAACATGTTCCGCTTTGACGCCAGGAGTGCCGAAGAAGGCCGCAGCTTTCTGAGCAAGAAGGGTGGAGGTACCCGCCTGGGCGAGCAGCTAATGGATCCCAAAGTAAATATCTATTCTGATCCCTTTAACCCCGACCTGCCATCAACCACATGGAGCGGCGAAGGCTTGCCGCGCGAAAAAACCAGCTGGATTGAAAAGGGCGTGGTTAAAAACTTAAGCTACACCCGGTACTGGGCTGATAAAAAAGGTGTTAAGCCTTTGCCAAGCCCCGGAAATATTATTATGGATGGCGGCGATGCCAGCCTGGAAGACCTCATCAAGAGCACCGAACGGGGTATCCTGGTATCGCGCCTGTGGTATATCCGCATGGTCGATCCGCAATCGTTGCTCTTAACAGGCCTTACCCGCGATGGTACGTTTTATATCGAGAATGGCAAAATCAAGTTCCCGGTTAAAAACTTCCGGTTTAACGAGAGCCCGGTTATTATGCTTAATAACCTGGAAGCCCTTGGCAAGCAGGAGCGGAGCATCAGCGTAGAAAGTTATCGCAGTTACCTGATCCCTACTTTGAAGGTTAGGGATTTTACGTTTAGCTCGCTATCAGACGCTGTTTAAATATTGACGATGACCTATGTAAAAGGATGACATAACCGGCTATCTTTTCATTACTATTCAGTACCATTTACCTGAGCCTAAGGTTAGGGTAACTCAAAAAAAATAACTTTCAACAAAGTATTTCTTGAATTTAGAACCGGCCTTACCAGCCGGTTTTTTTGCTGTTTTAAATTAAAAAGGCCGTTCAGCTATAAAAAATGAAAAATTAAGCAGAAAATTTTACGACAAACAAAACTATTTTGCTTATTTTACGTATAAAGGTTGAGATTTGATTTCTATAAAAGCAGTGTTGTAGGCTATGTTATTGGTTGTAAATAATTTACCGGTTTAAGGATTTATCTAAACCGAACCTTATTATCATAAAGCTGAAACGAATAGATATTGAGGTTAATGAAGATCCGTCTACTTTTTTTTATTTTTTTACTTATTTCCCTGCGTGGCTTTAGTCAGTCATGTTCATTAACCGTAGCCATAGCTTCTTCCGAACCTGGCATATGCGCAGGCAATACCATTGATTTAACAGCGGCCCCCTCTGGCGGCACAGGTAATTATGATTATGCCTGGAGCACCGGCGAGACAATTAACCCAATTCACGTAAACAAAGCAGGTAATTATACTGTAACGGTTACCGATAAATCTTCGGGTTGTACGGCCAGTAAAACAATTGCTATAAGCATCACGCCAACACCTACGGCGCCCGTAATAACAGGCGGTGGAACTGTTTGCCAGGGTACAAGCGCCCATCTTCAGATTACTTCGGCTGGCGATAGTTTTCAGTGGTATATGCAGGCAGCCGGCGGCAATTCTTTTCATACAGGTGTTAGCTTTGATACGCCCCCGGTTAACGGTTATACAGCATATTATGTTGAAACCACTACTGCCAGCTGTACAAGCGCCAGGGTTACTGTTTCTGTTAACGTTTTAGGTAAACCGGTAGCCCACAGTGTTAAAGCTTGTGCCGGCAGCCCGGTTACTTTATCGGTAAGCAACGGTGATAATTATAGCTGGTATACATCAAATACATCAACAAATGCAGTTAATACCGGCCCAACGCTTACAATAGCATCATTAAATCAATCGATAACTTATTATGTTTCTTCAACTGTTAACGGTTGTACAAGCCAGCGCACTGCTGTATCAGCAACCGTAACCTCGGCGCCACAATCGCCCACGGTTAACAGTAACAATACGGTATGTTCGGGCTCGGTAATCACTTTACACGCTGATGCATCATCTGGTGTTGTTGACTGGTTTGATACACCAACAGGCGGCACCCCGTTAATATCAAGTCCCGATTATACAACCCCGGCGCTTACCGCCAATACCACTTATTATGTACAAAGCACATTAAATGATTGCCAAAGCGCCCGTGTACCGGTTACAGTTACTGTAACGCCTATACCCGCAGCACCTCCGCAGCAAACCGTAAACAGTTGTTACAACAGCAGTGCTCAACTCACGGCGGGTTTAAGCGGCACATACCAATGGTATGCCGATGCAGATGGTAAGCACTTTTTAAAGCAAGGCCTTACCTATGATACACCGCCATTAACCCACGATATTACTTACTATCTTATGGCCGTTAATTCAGGCTGTAATAGTACGCTTAGCCCAATAAATGTTGTGGTTGCGCCACTTGTTCCGGCGCCATCGGTATTAAACCCGCCCATTACCTGCTATGGTTCCACAGCCGAACTTACTGCTACTGCACCTGGAGGCAACTACCAATGGTTTGCAACTGCTACAGATAATAACCCCTTACCTGTTACCGAAAACGGAAAATTCACAACCCCGGCGTTAACCACCACCACTACCTATTATGTGCAAACCACCGTAGGGCAATGTACAAGCGCCCGTACCGCGGTAAAAGTACCGGTATTAAGCCAGGTAGCCCCGCCTGTAGTGCGTGATACCACCACCTGCTCAGGAAGCCCGGTAACCTTAACAGCAAGCGGGCCTGCCGGTAATTATGCATGGTATGATAGCGGTAATAACCTCATGCAGCTTGGGCAAACATTTACTACACCGGCATTAACAGCCACAACAACATACACGGTGCAAGTTACTGTTAACGGGTGCAGCAGCGCGGCGGCTCCGGTAAAAGTGGTTGTTACTCCGTTGCCGCAGTCGCCGGTAGCGGGGCCATCGCCTACCATTTGCCCCGGCACTACGGCCAATCTTACAGCCAGCGTACCCGCAGGCGAAAGTATCGATTGGTATGCAGCAGCCTCCGGAGGCGTATCTCTGCATACAGGAAATACTTTCACTACGCCGCCTTTATCTGCTACTACAACCTATTATTTGCAAAGTACATCAGGAGCATGCACCAGCACACGCACCCCAATTACAGTTACTGTTGATAACAGCGGTACCACATTTACTTATTCATCGTCAACATTTGCAACAACAGGCGCAAATCCAACGCCGGCTATTATCAATCCCTCGGGCGGTGGTACCTTCAGTGCGCCTTCGGGTGTTATATTTGTAAGTACAACCACGGGGCAAATTAATGTAGGCGCAAGCACTCCCGGAACCTATAATATTGTTTATACCAGTAGCGGCACTTGTTCGGGCACTTATTCGGTTCAAATAACTATTACCAATAATCCACTTACTACGTTTACATATAATACCCCTGTTTGTAAAAACGGGGCCAACCCTAAGCCCCAATTTGCAGCGGGCGCCAGTGCTGGTGTTTTTACGGCATCGCCCGCAGGTTTAACCTTTGTAGATAAATTCACCGGAGAAATAGATTTAAAAAACACCAGCAAGGGTACATATACCGTACAAAACACCATACCACCCAGCGGCGGTTTTGCGGGCGACTCCTCGACTTTTAAAATTACCATTGATGATGCCGTTGTAATTAGTGCAGGGGGCAACCAAAGTGTGCCGCTAAATACGCCGGTAACTTTAAATGGCAGTATAACCGGCGCATCCGGCGGTACATGGTCTGGTGGCGCAGGAAAATTTTCAGATGTGAATGACCTCCATGCTGTTTATACTCCTGCAAATAACGAAAGTAAGGCTGTGCTCACCTTACTTTCAAATAAGCCTGCCGGGGCGTGTAATGCAGCATCGGCAACGGTAACCATTTTTTTTAATACGCCCCCGCCGGCCCCTACTGCAAAAGATGCTCAGATATGCACCGGCAGCAGTACTACGCTAACGGCTACCGCACCAGGCGGAACCTATAATTGGTTTACAGTGGCTAACGGCGGCTCATCAATAAAACAAGGTGCAAATTACACTACTCCCGCGCTTACGGCTACTACAACTTATTATGTTCAAACCACTGTAAACGGCCTTACAAGCCCGCGTACAACTGTAACAGTAAGTATTTTTGAACAACCGCCCACGCCCACAACATCGGCAGATACCGTTGTTATTTGCGCGGGCGGCACAGCAAAATTTATTGCAAGCGGCTCTGTCGGTAACTATCAATGGTTTAACGAAAGCGGGCAAACCGTAGCTACAGGCAACACCCTTACAACATCACCATTAAACACCAGTACATTTTACAATGTACAAAGTACAGTAGGGCAATGCTTAAGCGCTATGAAAAAGGTAGTTGTTATAGTTAATTCAATACCTTATATCACCAGTGCCTCAAGCGGCTTTATCTGTAGCGGCAACCCTTTAAATTATACTATAACAGCCAATTTGCCAAATGCAACATTTAGTTGGGCGCGTAAGGCTGTAGCCGGCATTAGTAACCTGGCAGTATCAAACCAAACCAGTAACCTAATTTCCGAAGCGCTGATAAATACAACGGCTAATCCAATAAATGTAACATATGCCATCACGCCGATAGGGGGTACATGCTCTGGTATATCAATTAATTATGTTGTTACAGTTTACCCTACGCCGGTGATAAACAGTTCGGCGAAGGATACAATTTGCAATGGTACTACCGCCAATTACACTATAAAATTTAGCACGGCCAATACATCATTTAGCTGGAGCAGGGCTGCAGTGCCCGGCATTACCAATAATGCAGTAAGCGGACAGGCCTCAAATGTTATCAGGGAGGTTTTGTACAATACCAATACCACCCCTGTTGATGTTGTATACACTATCAATTACAAAACAAATGATTGCGATGGGGCGCCCTTCAGTTGGACCGTTACCGTTAATCCTGCGCTTAATATTACCAGCGATACTACCTCCCTGGCATGTAACAAAACACCGCAAAATTATACTATAACATCAAATGTGCCAATCGCAACATTTACCTGGAGCAGGGCGGCGGTGCCGGGTATCAGCAATCCGGCAGCTACCGGTAATAGTGCTTTGATTGATGAGGCTTTAACAAACACTACAACATCGCCTGTAACTGTTAATTATATTTTAACGCCAATTGCTTATGGCTGCACCGGCCTTCCTTTTACACATCCGGTAACAGTTAACCCCAAGCCCAATGTGCCACAGGCCAACAGTAATTCGCCGGTGTGCCTGGGCAATACCATTAATTTACGTACCCCATCCTTGGCAGGCGCTACGTATATGTGGACTGGGCCTAACGGTTATTCCTCAACATCACAAAACCCGGATATTCCGGCTACTGTGGCAAGCGCTGGTACATATAGTTTATTTGTTACTGTGGCCGGATGTACAAGCAATGCCGGTGTTACTACGGTGCAGGTAAACCAGCCGCCGGTTGCTACGGCTACGGGCCCGCAACTGGTGTGTGTTAATATCACTTCAATAGCACTTAAAGGTTCGGTAACGGGTGGTACAACAACAGGTATCTGGTCGTCAAGCAATCCAAAAGGAAAGTTTCTACCATCGTCAACTACTATGGGTAATGTGCAATATATCCCATCGCCAGAGGAAAAGGCAGCAGGCAGCGTTACTATAACCCTGTCATCTACAAGTAAGGACGATTGTACCATTTCAACATCCGTTCTTAACATCAGCTACGGACAGAAACCCGGCGCAGATGCAGGCAAAGACCAGAATGTTTGCTCACAGGATCCGTTTGTGCAATTGGCCGGCAAAATTCTTGTGCCCGGCAGTACCGGTTTCTGGAGCACAGCCAACGGCGACGGTCATTTTAATTCAGGCAATCAGCCCAACGCGTCATACTCGCCCGGTGCTAATGACAAGAAGAAAGGTTCCGTTATGTTAACTTTTAATGTAGATAATTCGGGTCAGTGCTATACGCCATCCGATTCAGTTAAAATAACATTCTTCGGCCCCCCGGCACTCACTACCGAGAAAACAAGATATGTGTTAAAAGATAAAACGATTACGCTGCATCCGTCGGTAAATGATAACACCGTTGTATATCTATGGTTGCCTAATTATAATATCAGCGATATCCATGTAAAAGAGCCGGTAATAACCGGGAGTGTAGATACCACCTATACGTTAACCATTACCGATAGTTTGGGTTGCGTAACTCCCGGTACAACTCATATTGTGGTATCGCCATCACTTTCGGTATCCAACGCGTTTTCGCCTAATGGGGATGGAACCAACGATACCTGGGAGATAACCGGCCTTGTAGCTTTTGAAAATTCGACAGTGGATGTGTTTAATCGTTACGGTACTCCAATCTTCCACTCCAAAGGCTACGGCGTACCATGGGACGGTAAATCAAACGGGCAACCCGTACCGGTAGGGGTTTATTATTTTATTGTAGATACTAAGGTGAACGGGCAAAAGTTCACGGGGTATGTTACGGTTTTGAGGTAGCCTGCTGGTGAGTGGTTAATAGTGAGTGGTAAAGGATAATTAATGATTGTTTAAGTAAAATAGTTTTAGGCCACCGGGCTTTTGATTAAAGATCATACCGTTGTTATAAGAAGAATCTTTTGAGTAACACGGCCAAACGGCTAAAAATCGTTGCGCATGTCAGGGTTGTGGGCAGCTAAAGGGACTTAATTATTAAGAAATAAAAAGTGGTGTTTTCAAATCAAATTTTAGGCGTAATAGCCTTAAACGGCTTATCAAATGAATTTGCCCCATTTACACCCACTTTTCGGCGGTAAACCTTGTCCTGGCAGGTTACATACAATACATCAAAATTAGGCCCGCCAAAGCAAATATTGGCTGGGCTATTTCCAAGTGGTACAGGTATTATTGAAATTACACGGCCCAACTCATCCATAACCTGTATGCCTATACGGGTTACCACATAAATACGGTTGTTCCGGTCGCACTTTAAGCCATCGGCCCAAGCATTTTCGGCATTATCGGGTACATGCAGCCAGCCAAAACGCTGCTTGGCTGTTAGTGTACCATCAGCTTTAACCTGGTAGGCGTATACCCAATGGCTTGCACTTTCGGTCACGTATAATTCTGTTTGATCGGGGCTAAGAGTCAGTCCATTGGGAAATTTGAGGCCTTCATCAACTATCACCTTTTCGCCATTAGGCTTTATTAGGTAAATTTTGCCCGGCTTTTCTGCACCATTAGGTGCGGTAACATAAATATTCTCGTTATTAGCTACCGTAAGGTCATTTACATTGATGCCATCAGCAACTATGGTTTCAATATTATTGGCGTCGTATTTTAAAATTTGGTTGGTAGCGGTGGCCGAGTTATAACGCGATCCACCGGCACTAAAGGCTGTGCCGCTGGCTTTTTTTGAATCTATTTTAAGCTGGGTTAAGTGTCCTTGCAGGTCCACTTTGTATGTTTTCGCGTTCGGGATATCCTGGTAAAATACCTCTCCTGCGGCATTAACGCCAGTTCCTTCGGCAAAACCGTAACCTTCTCCAACCAGTTCCCAGTCTTCGCCTGGTATAATAATGGTGTTGGTGAAAGCATTTTTTGATTGACCTTTAGCAACCTGTTTAGGGTAATCCTTCCATAAAAAGCGCATAGCCTGCGGAAATATAGCTGTTGCATGGATTCCATTGTGCCCTCCGTCGCCCCAGGCGTACTCAACCTCGTAGCCTGCAAACTGCAATGCTCTTTCCATCATCTGGGCGGTAATCCACCAATCGCCAACGTAGTTATTTAAGTCGTTTGTTCCATCCTGTAAAAATACCCTGATTGGCTTGGGCTCAAATTTGCGTATAAGGGTAGGGAATCGCTCGGCACCCCTGAAACCTACATAAGTGCCTATTGAGCTAAAGACCCGGCTAAACTGATCTGGCCGTTCCCAGGCGGCGTTAAAGGCAGCTATCGCACCGCTGCTTGATCCTCCTATGGCCCGGTCATTGGCTTTCTTTGAAATCAGGATGGGTTTGCCGTCGCTGGTTTTTTGCTTTTCAACATCGGGGATCAGTTCTTGTAACAAAAAATTAACATAATTATCGCCTAAGCCATCATATTCATAGCTGCGGTTATTACGGCTTAATGCGATGCTGCCATCTTTGGCCGGTACACTGCCAGGTTGGATAAACACCGCGATAGTTACCGGCATTTCTTTTTTGTAAATAAGATTATCAAAAACAACGGGAGCTTTAAACTGGATTCCATCCTGGTTAACATACAGGCAGGCTGGTTTTTTACCGTCATATGCAGCGGGTATATAAATCCAATATTTGCGGGTTGTGCCTGGGAATATCTTTGAATTATCGAATTTAAATTCCATCATATCGCCCTTGGGTACGCCAGTTTGATCAACCGATGCAGGATCAACAGGATAATTTTCGGCCGGCGATTGGGCAGTTACATCCAACCGGGATATAAAACACACAAAAAGAAGTAATACTTTTATTGGGTTCATGGCGAGCATATTTCAGGTTTATGTAATTGGTTTTCAAATATATAAAATTGATAGGTAAATGATAGGCCGCTGATTGAAGGATTGTTTGCAGCTATCGTTTGCCAGGTAAATTTTTTGGATAAAGAAAAATAAAAAAACTAACTTTCAACCAGTCATTGCAGGTGTATTCAAGAATTTGAAACCATAAATTGTTAAAGAATATGAGAAACGTATCAATGTTATGCAATAAGTCGGTTTGTTATTTTTTTTATGTACAAACCATCTTGTTATTGTTTGTTTTTTCGGCATTTAAAGTGCCTGCAGGCGAAACGAAACCGACGAAAGACCCCGATGTGATAGGCAGATGGGACATTACTATCATTAAAGGAGGTAAAAGTTTGCCGTCATGGCTGGAAGTGCAAAAATCAGGTACCCACACACTAATTGGCCGTTTTGTGTATGCTTTTGGAAGCGCACGCCCTATTTCGGAAGTTAAACCAGATAACGGTAAATACAGCTTTTCTATTCCTCCGCAATGGGAAGAAGGAACCCGGAATATGGATTTTCAATTTGAAGTGAGTGGCGATAAGCTAAAAGGCACAATGGTTTTTACTAATGGCCTCACCTACGAATTTACAGGTGTCCGTGCGCCTGTACTTATCAAGACTAAAAACCCGGTTTGGGGTGCGCCGGTGAAATTATTTAACGGAAAAGATGTTAAAGGCTGGCATGCCGACGGTAAAAATCAGTGGATAGCAGAGGGAGGGATTTTAAAAAGCCCACATTCCGGAGCTAACCTGATTACCGATAAAACCTTTACCGATTTTAAACTCCACATTGAATTCAGGTACCCGCAGGGAAGTAACAGCGGTGTTTACCTGAGGGGCCGGTATGAATTGCAGGTTATCGATACAAAAAGCGGCGACCCTGAGCCCATTAACAACCAGTTCAGCTCAATCTACGGTTTCCTGCCGCCAAATAAAATGATGGCTAAAAATCCCGGTGAATGGCAATCCTATGATGTTACATTGGTTGGCAGAATGGTAACTATCGTGGCCAACGGGAAAACGGTAATTTGCGACCAGGTTATCCCCGGAATAACCGGCGGAGCGATAAACAGTAAGGAAGGAGAGCCCGGCCCGATATTGATCCAGGGTGATCATGGGCCGATTGATTACAGGAATATTATTATAATTCCTGCCAAATAGGGTATCCGGATAAATGACGAAGCTTTTCCGGGGAACCGCGAAGGCCTTGTCGTTTCAATACTCAACGATTGTTTCACCACTTAATATGTATGTTGGTCTGTTGAAAGTAACTAATAGTCGGTGGTTTTTGGTCAATGGTCGATTCGTCTGCCCATTGCATAAAACGCTTGGTTGAGGTTCAGTATATTTGCTTTGAAACAGATCATGGCTTATGATCTGCTTCAATAACCATTTATAAACGAATTACTGCTTCTCTAATCTGTGAATCATATGAACAAGTTTGCGTATTATCAAATCCTCAAAGTTATAAAGTTTAGCCAAATCAAATTACTTACGGTAAGCCTTTTATGTAGCGTGATAGTTTTTGCGGCAACAGGATGTGCAGCACAGGCTACGCCGCCGCGCTCCCTGCTTGCGCTATCAAAAAGCGACCACATCCTGGCTATCATTGATCCTCTTACATTGAAAGTTATCGCACGGGTTCCCGTTGGCTCAGATCCTCATGAAGTTATTGCATCGGCCGATGGAAAGACAGCTTATGTTTCGATTTACGGCGGCGGGAGTTTGCACGAACTAAGTGTGGTTGACCTGGTGGGGCAAAAGCCCCTGCCTACCATTGATACCAGGCCATTAATGGGGCCGCACGGCCTTACATTTGCCGATGGCAAGGTATGGTTTACGGCGGAGGGAGCTAAAGCTGTTGGGCGCTATGACCCGGCAACAGGTAAATTTGATTGGGCCATGGGAACAGGCCAGGACAGAACACACATGATTTATGTAACCGGCAACGGGAAAAACGTGTATACCACAAACGTTTCGGCAGGAACCGTGAGCATTTTGATAGATAGCCTGCTCAAACCTGTTGCTTCCCCGATGGGATTCATGCCGCCGGTTCATCAAGACTGGGTACAGACTGTAATTCCGGTGGCTAAAGGTTCTGAGGGATTTGACGTTTCTCCCGATGGGCGTGAATTGTGGACTGCCGGTGCCGATGAAGGCACTATTTCCATCATCGATATCGCTGCCAAAAAACTAACCGGTAAAATTGAAGCGAAGGTTGTAGGAGCCAACCGGCTTAAGTTTACGCCGGATGGCAAACGGGTGTTAGTTACCAGCTTGCAAACCGGTGATTTGTTCATTTATGACGTGGCATCGCACCAGGAATTGAAACGCCTTAATACCGGTCATGGGGCAGCAGGTATCCTGGTTGACGATGATGGATCCCGCGCATTTATAGGCTGCACCGGCGATAACTATGTTGCGGTAATAAACCTGAAAACATTGGAGGTAACCGGGCATGTTGACATACGTGGGGCAGATGGGCTTGCCTGGGCAGTTAGGCCTTAGCATTGCAGCCCTGTTACCTCGGCCAAGCATTTATTGTTAATGCTTTTTTAATGATTTATTAAGTTATGAAAATTTATTTGCGTTGACAATTAAGACTTCCTGTGTAGTGGTACATACAATGTGAATGGGAGGAATTTGAAGACACCAATATATTTTTGCGCTTAAATAATTGTCGCTGACTGCTACATTCCGCATGAAATTGTTTACGTACGCCAAAGTAATTTCAGTTGGTGTAGTATAATGTGTCCTTGATTCGAATCTCTGCCTAATTCAAAATGAATAAAAAAGCTGTTAAATTATTTCATGTAATCCTGTTTTTTACCATAGCCGCTACAGGCTTTGCCAAACCAAAATTTCCTGCAGATACATTGCTTGATAAATATAATGTAAGTTGGGATACACCAGGCCCGGGTTCGGCACAGTCGATGCCCTTGGGAAATGGGGATATTGGACTTAACGTTTGGGTTGAGAAAAACGGCGACCTGGTTTTCTACATTAGTAAAACGGATGCATGGGGAGGCGAGTTGGATGCGCAAAAGGACGAGTGGATGAAACAAGGCGGTGTATTGATGAAGCTGGGGGCCATCAGGGTATCTGTAAATCCTAATCCTTTAGCTAATGGTTTGCTTTTTAAACAGGTACTTAAATTAAAAACAGGCGAAATAGTGATACAAGAAGGGGAGGGCTCGTCTGCTGTAACCTTGCGTGTTTGGGTTGACGCCAATAACCCCGTAATAAGAGTGGAAGCTCAAAGTGCTAAACCTGCAACTGTAAAAGTAAAACTCCAAAACTGGCGCGCAGGTTTAACGGATACCATCTTAAACAATCAAAGCAACCGCATAGCCTGGTATCATCACAATGCACCAACTGCTGATGCCCATTTGGCCAACCTTACCTTTGGGGCCATTATTAAAGGTAAAGGCCTCGCGAATATTGATAACGCAACCTTACAGTCAGATAAAAAGGTTAAATCGCAATTAATTTCTATTTACCCCTTAACATCGGTTTCAACCAGTGGCCATCAGTGGTTATCTGGCCTTGAAAGTAAAGTAAGCCAGCTTGAAAAATTAAAACTTGAACAAACGCGACTAACCCACCGGAAATGGTGGCAGCAATTTTGGCAACGCAGCTGGGTATTTGTTAGTGGTGATGCACAAGCCCATGATGTTACCCAGGGCTATGTTTTGCAGCGCTTTGTTACAGCATGCGCGGGTAGGGGGGCTTATCCTATAAAATTCAACGGATCTATTTTCGTGGTAGATAACCCTGCTAAAAATGAAAATGCTGATTTTCGTGCATGGGGCGGCCAGTATTGGTTTCAAAATACCAGGGCAATGTATTGGCCAAGACTTATGGCCGGAGATTTTGATATAATGCAGCCATTGTTTAAAATGTATGCTGATATTTTGCCCGCCAACGTTGCACAGGTTCGGCAATATTACCATCACGGCGGCGCATATTTTGCAGAAACAGCACCTTTTTGGGGCGGCTTGAATTTTATGGGGCCCGATGTGAAAGCAAATTATACCAATCATTATTTTACGCCCATATTGGAGTTAAGCATGATGATGCTTGACTACTATGAGTATACCGGAGACACTATATTCGCCAGGAAAACTTTATTACCAATTGCCACTGCAGGGCTGCAATTTTTCGATCAGCATTTTGATCGCGATAGCACAGGAAAATTGTTGCTTGATCCGGATAACGCAATAGAAATGTTTTGGAAAGTGCATAACCCGGCACCTGATATTGCCGGCCTGCATGCTGTTCTTAGCCGGATGATAAAATTACCAGCAGGTATGATAGATGAAAAGACACTTCCGCAATGGCAAAAACTATATAATGAGCTCCCGCCATTGCCAATATCAAATAGTAACGAAAAAACGGTATTGCTGCCTTACACGGGCCTTCAAACTGCAAAATCATTTAACAGTGAAAACCCCGAATTGTATGCCATATACCCGTTTCGTATTTATGGTTCAGGAAAGCCGGATTTGGACGTGGCTGTAAATACTTTTAACACACGCAAACAACGTGCAAAAGGCTGTTGGGTACAAGACCCTATACAGGCTGCCATGATAGGCGATGCCAATGTAGCTAAAGAGTATGTGAGTTTTGCCCTTACACGTAAAGATCCAACCCTTAAGTTTCCGGCATTTTGGGATAAAGCCAATGATTATATGCCCGATGAAGATAACGGTGGCAATGGCGAAAACGGATTGCAGCAAATGTTAATGCAGGTTGACGGCAAAAAGATAATGCTTTTGCCAGCCTGGCCTGCCGGCTGGGACGCCGATTTTAAACTAAATGCACCACATAGCACAACTGTAGAGGGGAAGGTTGTAAACGGAAAGCTCATTAACCTAAAAGTTGCCCCTGAAAGCCGCATGGCCGATGTTGTTGATATGACGAAGCAATAATAAAGCAGGATGAAATTTATTGTAAGTGTAGTTTTAGGTTTATGCCTAACTGCGCAGGTAAAAGCTGCAATCAGGGTAACCTGCATAGGCGCAAGCATAACTTACGGGGCAACACTCCCTGATTCTGCAACACAATCATACCAGGCCCAATTACAGAAGTTGTCAGGAAAAACTACACGGCTAATAATTTTGGTGTAAACAGCGCGCTACGCTGCTGCGCAAAGGCGATTTGTCCTATTGGAACACGCAAGTGTCTATCAGCAGGCGCTAAAAAGCCAGTCCGACGTGGTATTTATCAACCTTGGTTGCAACGATAGCAAGTTGGTAAAAATAGATGTTAAATTAGTATTGCTATTTGTTAAATTTATGCCAATTACAAGGCTCGAATTTCTATGGCATTATTACTTATATAAAGTTATATTCCTTGAATCTGTATGGTTTTTATTGTAATTTAGCCGACGCATCACATGTAAACTAACTATACTGCATGTTTTATAACCTGAATTATAAACTATACGCCGGGTACTTAAGTTTTAAGGCTTAATGTGTACTTACCAACATGAGATTTTTTTTATCGGGAACTATAACGGTTATTATCTTAAATATCCTATCTATATTGCCAGTCAGCGCGCAATCGTACGGGCTTGGGTTTTATAGTCACGAAGTAGTACAGGATAAACGTACTGCGTTAGATTTAAGCCTGGGCAATGTTTCGCCAAAAGATAACCTTGAAATTTCATTCGACTTGTCTTTCATGCCTAATCATGAAATTTATTTTGGATATATATTAAGGATAGTTGACGATAATAAGCAAAATATCGACTTAGTGTATGACAATCAGGCTAATACCCGGCATTTTAAGATCATCATTGGCGACAGGCTTTCAAGAATCTCCTTCAATATTGATGACAAGCCACTGTTTGAGCACTGGAACAAGTTACGGTTGCTAATTGACTATAAGAGTGATAAGATCACCGTATTCTCGGGACACGAATCATTCTCTGAATCAGGCGTTCACCTGCAGCAAAGTAGAAATTACAAATTGCTTTTTGGTGCCAATGCCTATCGCCAATACCAAACTACCGATCTTCCGCCTTTAAAATTAAGAGATGTAAATGTAATACAAAGTGGTAAATTGTTAGCTAACTGGCCACTTAACGAATGGGAGGGCTCTATTGCAAATGAAAGTGTAAACCAAAACAACGGAACGGTAATAAACCCTTTATGGATAAAGGCGCGCCACCGTAACTGGCAAATGGAAAAGGAGTTTACAGTGCCGGGCGATGCCAGCGTTGCCTTTGACACAGCCAATGAGGCTGTTAACATTATCTCGCAGGACTCATTAGTCACGTTTTCGGTGAATAAAACGCCGCAGTTAAAAAGCACAGTTTATCATTCGGGCAGGCAATTGCTGGTGCCCGGCGATCAGGCACTATTTGGTAATGATAAATTGTATTATTTGTATATCGATCAGATGGCCATTGCTACCTATGATTTTAAAACCGGCCGGTGGAACAAAGGGTTCAAAAGCATTGCAACCAATAATGGGCACCTGAATAAGTTTTATAGTAAAACAGATAGTTCCATATACACGATTGGCGGCTATGGGCAACTGGTGTATAAGGATAGCGTGAAACGTTATAACGTGATTACCAATAGCTGGCAAAAAATAAAGGTGAAAGGGGATACATTTACTCCGCGCTATCTGGCCGGCCTGGGTATCAATACAACAGGCGATACCGCTTATGTAATAGGCGGATATGGTAGCGCTTCGGGCCAGCAGATAGTGAACCCGCGTAATTTGTACGATATGATGCGGTTTTCGGTTAAAGATAAATCCTTTAAAAAACTGTTTTCTATCGATATTAAAAATGAAGATTTTGTATTTGCAAATTCACTGGTCATCAGCGAAAAAAACAGGTCGTACTATGGGCTCATTTTTCCTCAGCATAAATTTAATTCAAGTATTCAGCTTATCCAGGGATCGTTGGATAAGGCAAGCTATCATTTGGTAGGTGATACTATTCCTTTTCTTTTTCATGATATTAACTCCTATGCCGATTTGGGTTATTTTCCGCATAGCGGCAAGTTTTTGGCTGTTACGCTTTTCAGGGAAAACGAACGAACAAGAGTCAAAATATATTCACTGTTAAGCCCGCCGGAGCCATTGGCCGATAAAGTAGTTGAGATCAGCAACGTCAATTATTTTTTATGGATAGGCGGCGTGTGCGCTGTTGGTTTAGTTTTAACGTTTATTGCTATTATTATCCATCGGCGTAAAAAAACAATAACCCCGATGCTATCTAAAGTAGTAGTAGACAATTTACCTGTAAATACTCATTATGCCGAGCCTGAACTTATAGAAGAAAGTGATCATATGCGAAACAGCAATAGGAACGCCATATTTTTATTTGGCGATCTTCAGCTTTTTACGCCTGATGGAAACGAGATCACCAAATATTTTACACCTCTATTAAAAGAGTTGTTCCTGGTTATATTGCTGTACTCGGTAAAACTGGATAGGGGAGTAAGCTCCGAAAAGCTGAACGAGATCCTTTGGTTTGATAAATCGGAAAAAAGCGCCCGCAACAATCGTTCGGTAAATATTGCCAAACTCAAATCGCTGCTGGATAAAATGGGGCATTGTCATTTATCAAAAGATACAGGTTACTGGAAAATAGAGATTGATTATAACAATATATTGGTTGATTATCACAACTACCTCAACATTGTTTCCAACAAAACCAGGCTTAATAAGCAAAAAATAATCCAGCTTACCCATATCACCCAAAGGGGTAATTTTTTATCGAACATTGAATACGAATGGCTTGATGCTTTTAAATCCGAAGTATCCAACGAGATCATTGACTCCTATATTCAATTTGCAAACAGCATTCAAATAGCCGATGACCCCGAATTTTTAATAAAGCTGGCCAATGATATTTTCTACTTCGACCCTGTAAACGAGGAAGCCATGATATTGAAGTGTAAAGCTCTTGCGCATATTGGCAAACATTCGCTGGCAAAAAACACTTTCGAGAGCTTCAATAAAGAGTATAAAATAATTTATGGCGAAGCTTTTGACCGCGATTTTAATTCAATTCTTGAATAAATCTGTTACAAAAGCTATTTTCCTTCCTGATTAATCAAATATTAATAGTTCATTAAGCTTTATGGACAATTTTGCGATTATAAACCAATTATAAATTTTCGCAGATGGTTAATCATTTTTCCCGCTTGTTAAAGCCGGTTCTTTTATGTGCTTTGTGTATTATCGTAGCAGGTACAAGTTACGCGCAAAGCGCCAATGGTAATTTAGAATATATAGACCCGCGCATTGGCAATGTTGGGCAACTTTTAGAGCCCACCCGGCCTACTATGCACCTGCCCAACCAAATGATAAGGATGTACCCGAAACGAGCCGATTATATTGACGATCAGATCTCGAGTTTTCCGCTCAATATGGTTTCGCACAGGCTGGGCGAGGTTTTTGCCATAAAACCCGATGATAAACCACTCACAGTCGACTCCTGGAACCAGAAAATGCCTTATGATCATGATCTGGAAATAACCCGGCCATGGTATTATTCCACTTATCTTATTGATAAGGATATTACCGTGCTGTTTACTCCAGGCAAAAAAGCAGGTATATACAGATTCTCCTTTCCTGCTAAAACGGCTGCCAAGAGTATTCTTTTTAATGTATATAATAACGGTGCTGCCAGTTGGAATTTTACCGGTGGCAATGAGGTAACCGGTACAGAAACATATCATGATGATATTAAAGTATATGTTTATGGGCAGTTTAGTGCAAAAGGAACGGCCGGAGTAATTAAGGACGGCGTTTTAACCAAACAAACATCAATAGAAGGTAAGAATGCCCGGTCATTTATCACATTTTATGGCGATGCTACGGATGATATTGAATTTAAGTATGCCATATCTTACATAAGTGCGCAACAGGCAAAGCAGAATTTTAATGATGAATTTACAGGCGTTGATTTTGCGACATTAACGGCAGCCGCAAAAAATGCATGGGCAAAGGTAGTGAACCAGGTGCAGGTTGAAGGTGGTACGGTGGCACAACGCCGGTCGTTTTATACTGCCCTGTACCGCAGTAATGAGCGTATGGTGAACATTAACGAGGATGGGCATTACTACAGCGGCTACGATAAAAAAGTGCATGACAGTAACAGGCCCTTTTATGTAGATGACTGGGTGTGGGATACTTACCTGGCATTACATCCACTCAGATCAATATTAAACCCGGCCATGGAATCTGATATGCTGAACTCCTATGTGAATATGTATCAGCAAAGTGGTTGGATGCCTACCTTCCCGGTGTTGTTTGGCGATAACCCCTGTATGAATGGTTTCCATTCCACAGTGATGTTTTTAGACGATTATCGTAAAGGGGTTCGCGGCTTTGACATGGAAAAGGCATATGAAGGTATTGCGAAAAATGCAACCCAGGCCACTATGCTGCCCTGGGAGAACGGCCCTAAATGTGAGCTGGACGATTTTTACTACACTAAAGGATATTTCCCTGCCCTGCAAAAAAACGAGAAGGAAACTGTAAGCCTTGTACATTCATTTGAGAAAAGGCAGGCCGTTGCGGTTACGCTTGGTGGAAGTTATGATGATTGGGCTGTTGGTGAGTTGGCTACGGAACTGAAAAAGGCAGACGATCAATCCATATTCGCGAAACGGGCATCTAACTATAAAAACTTATGGAACGATGACAAAAAGATGTTTATTCCGAAGGATAAGGATGGCAACTGGATCAACATCGACCCTAAATTTGATGGCGGCCTGGGCGGGCGCGACTTTTATGATGAGAATAACGGCTGGACCTACCTTTGGCAGGTGCAGCACGATATACCCGGATTGATAAGTTTAATGGGTGGCAAAGCTAATTTTGAGGCAAAGCTGGATCAAACATTCCGCGAAAGCCTTGATCGCAGCAAGTACCAGTTTTGGGCTAAATTTCCCGATGCTACAGGTCTGGTTGGGCAGTACTCTATGGGCAACGAACCAAGTTTTCATATTCCATACCTGTATAATTATGCAGGGGCGCCATGGAAAACCCAGAAACGAATTCGCTTTTTACTGGATGTATGGTATAAGGATAACATCTTCGGTATCCCCGGCGACGAAGATGGCGGTGGTATGTCGGCTTTTGTGGTGTTCTCCTCTATGGGTTTTTATCCAATTACGCCTGGCAAGCCTGTATATACTATTGGTAGCCCTGTGTTCAGTAAAGTTACCATCAGTTTGCCAAACGGAAAACAATTTAAAGTGATAGCCCATAATTGCTCGGTGATCAATAAATATATCCAGAGTGCAAAGTTTAACGGTGAAGTTTTAAATAAACCATGGTTTACGCATGAGCAACTAACTTCTGGCGGTACGCTCGAACTGGAAATGGGGCCAAAACCGAATAAAGGCTGGGGTATCTGATCTGACCAACAAAAAAGCATATTAAACGCCATCCCGATGAAAAAACATGTTTTTACCATCCTGTCGCTATTATTATGTACTGTTGCGTACAGTCAAAAGCACAGTAAAACATCGGCATTTAAAAGCTATAGGGGATTGGTAATGGCCGGTTACCAGGGTTGGTTTAATGCTCCTGAAGATGGGGCCGGCCGATGGTGGAACCATTACTTATCGCATGGTAAATTTGAGCCCGGCTTTACCAATATTGATATCTGGCCCGACGTGAGTGAATATAAAAAGACCTATAAATCGCCCTTTAAGCGGCTTGATGGCAGCTACGCGTACCTTTATAGCTCGTACGACGCCTCGTCGGTTGAAACCCATTTTAAATGGATGCAGCAATATGGGGTCGACGGCGTATTTGTACAGCGTTTTATTGCCGATGTGCAGCGAAGCAGGGGCCGTAACCATAATGATGTGGTTTTGGGCAATGCACTCAAATTTTCAGAAAAATACCATAGGGCAATTTCGGTAATGTATGATCTTTCGGGAATGAGCGCCGACGGAGATTCGCTGGTGATCAATGATTGGAAACGTTTGGTTGATAGCATGAAATTAACCAAACGTGGCAATAACCAAACCTGGCTATACCATAATGGTAAGCCATTGGTAGCCGTTTGGGGGGTAGGGTTTAACGATAACCGCAAATACGGCCTTGCCGAAGCCGAAAGAATCATCGATTTTTTGAAGAATGACCCTGTTTATGGTGGATGTGCCGTTTTGCTTGGTGTACCAACCTACTGGCGTGATTTTGGCAGCGATACAGAGAAAAACCAGCACCTGCATGACCTGCTGCGTAAGGTTGATATTGTACATCCTTGGTTTGTTGGCCGTTTTAATGAAGAAGCTTACCCCAAATTTCAGGCCCGGATAGCAGATGACATTGCCTGGTGCAAAGCTAATAAGGTTGAATATGTGCCTACAGTTTTCCCCGGTTTTAGCTGGCATAATATGAATCCGCGCGCGCCGCAAAACCAGATCCCTCGCAATCGTGGGAGCTTTTACTGGAAACAAATTAATGGTGCGATTAAGAGTGGGGCAAGTATGCTGTACGTTGCCATGTTTGATGAAGTTGATGAGGGTACCGCTATTCTCAAAGCATCCAAAAATCCACCTGCCGGGCTCAGTTCGTTTGTTAAATATGAGGATAATATTCCTAATGATTATTATTTATACCTTACGGGTTATGCCGCCAAAATGCTTAGGCACCAGTTCCCCTTGCAGGAAAATGAACCACCGCCGGTAAAAAAATAACCGGGGTTTAGTTGATGTTACCATGTATTTGGTAACAAGTGTGCCCGGGGTGAGATACGGGCGCACTTACTTTTTTGCTTCAATTAGGATATGCTTTTTCGGGACAATAAAGTTACCCTGATGATTTTCAAAAAAAGGCCGCCGGAACCATTAATTCCGGCGGCCTTTTTTAATAGATATAACTTTTATTACAATACCGGTTTTGTAGGCCTTGTTGCTGTAAGCGGAATTATTTTCTTGAACATTTTAGCCCCGTCGCCGGTAAGCCTCATGTAGTAATCTGCAGAGCAGGCGGTGCCGTCTTCATCAAGTCCCAAAAAGCCAGAACCTACGGGTATAAATGCCTGGCTTTCGGCAGTTTTGGCTATCTGGTTGCCTTCGTTGTATTCATCAAACATCGAAATATAAATACCCTGTGCGCCAAGCTTGGTCATGTTGTAAAATTGGTGCCACATAAAGTCGCCGTGGGCGCGCTGGCGGGCCTTCAAATCGCCGGGCAGTACACAGGGTTGGTAATCAATGCCATTGGCATTGCAATAGGCCTGGTCGGCTTTATTGATAGTTACATAATAGCCGTCAGATTCGTTGGCATTTTTAATTCTGCCAACCATCCAGGGCGAAAGCATATCAAATGCTTTATATGTACCTAAAAATTCCGGGCGCGAATCGCTGGTTTGAGTAAGCCAGTTTGTTGGCACGCCGCCAATAACATAACATCCCTTGCTTTTAAACCATTTAATTACGTCAAGGCAATTTGCCGCAGTAAAATCATGGTCTTTATCTGGAAAGCCAAAGCCCCAGATACATACAACTGGTTTGCCATTTTGCTTTGCATAGGCAGATGACGAAGTATATTGCGACATCTTATTGGTCCAGTCGGTTTTTAGCTCGCTTTGCATGTTTGTCCAGCCGGTTACATCGTACATAATGTAAAATTTAACACCGTTTTTTTCGGCCGCTATTTTGGTTTTTGCCGCCATGGCATCGCGTACCGGGCCTTCCAGGCCGCTTGGGTTAAAACGTTGCAGCGCTGCGCCGTCGATACCATAGTCTTTCATCCATTTAAACTGGGTATCGATAGTTTGGTCTGAAAACGATGAGAACACTGTAGCCGGCTGCCCGTTGCCTAAATTGGCAAATTGGGTGGGGAATTTATTGGTATAATCGCGCATATCGGGCCAGGCCGAAATGGCTTTATTGTTTGTTGATGGCTGCTGTTCCCAGATTTGCGTCCAGTGCCAGTACCTGTCTATCGGCGATCCGTCGCCTATTGCTGCAAACCAGCCCTGGTAACCTACTATTACCTTGCCCACTACATCGCCAACCGGCGATGGTGTGCGGTCGATGGTGTCGGTTGGTGTTACCGGCGGGGTTGGGGTACCGGTACTTTTTTTTGAACAACTGCTGTTAACCGTTATCAGTGTAATTAGTAGTAACGCGTTAAATGATCTTCTTCTCATGTCCCTTGTTTTATTTGTTTATATCTTTTATTTTTTTACTCCGTTAATATCCGTTTGAATTACTTTCCTGATGGTTCCATCTGCATTGTAATATAGTTTATTTACGCAAACAGAGCGCAACCAATCATTGTGCGAAAGAGAACTGTTGTGATAAAAGGCATACCACTGCCCTTTAAATTCAACTATTGAACCATGATCTGTAAAGCTGTCGGTAGGGTCCATATACACACCTTTATAAGTCCAGGGGCCAAGGGGGGTATTGCTTGTTGCATAGCGCATGCGATTGAATTTACCGGCTTCGTTAAAATTATCGGCATATGACAGGTAGTACACGCCATTCCGTTTATGTACCCAGCTGGCTTCATGAAAATCGGTAAGGCCCTGCATGGATTTCATTTCGCCATCAAGTTCCATCATGTTATCTTTTAATTTGCCGCCCTTGCAAATGTTGCCGCCGCCGTAGTATAAATAGGCTTGCCCGTCATCGTCAACAAACACACAAGGATCTATCAATGATTCGAGCCCATGGATGTATCCCTGCGATTTAAAGTCCTTTGCCGGGCTTTTGCTGGTTGCAACGCCTATTTTCCAGGTAGTACCCCAATCAGTACCGCTTGGATGCGGGAAGTAGAAGTAGTAGGTGCCGTTTTTATAAGCACAATCGGGTGCCCACATAAAACCGCCTTCGGGGCGGCCCCATTCTACTTCGCTTGCCTGTAAGGCCTGGCCTTCATCCCGCCAGTGTATCATATCATCGGTAGAGTATATGTGGTATTTATCCATCAAATCGCAGCCGCGCGGCGGGTCGATGTCGTGAGAGGGGTATAGATACAACCGGCCATCAGCCCAAACATGTGCAGATGGGTCGGCAGTGTATATATCGGTAATAAAGGGATTTTTAAAACCATCGCCCTTTGGGTCCTCAATAACCACTGTTGGGTTTTCGGTGGTAGCGTTGTTTTTTTTTGAGCAACTGCTTGCTGCCACTACCAGGGTTGTTAAAAGGATTGTATATACTATCTTCCCGTTCATATTATTTAATTTTTTATAGCCCCGGTTGGTATTACTTTTTTAATGGTGCCATTGGCATTATAGTAAAGCTTATCTACGCAGATAGACCGCAACCAATCCTGATGTGATAGTGAACTGTTGTGATAAAACGCATACCATTGCCCCTTAAACTGAACAATTGAGCCATGGTTGGTATAACTATCTGTTGGGTCCATATAAACACCTTTTGACACCCAGGGGCCTAATGGACTATTGCTGGTGGCATAGCGCATTTGGTTGTGTTTACCATTAACATCGTGATTATCTGAGTAGGAGAGGTAATAAATACCATTGCGTTTATGTACCCAGCTGGCTTCATGAAAATCTTCCAGGCCTTCCATTTTCTGCATTTCTCCATCTATTTCAACCATATTGTTTTTTAGTTTGCCGCCTTTGCAGGTACCGCCACCGCCATAATAAAAGTAAGCCTGGCCGTTGTCATCAATAAAAACACATGGATCAATCATCGATTCCAACCCTTTTATATACCCCTGCGATTTAAAGCCGCCTGCCGGGCTTTTGCTTGTAGCTACGCCAATTTTCCAGGTGCTGTTCCAGGAGGTTCCGCTTGGGTGCGGAAAGTAGAAATAGTAAGTGCCGTTTTTATAGGCACAATCGGGCGCCCACATAAAACCGCCCTCGGGGCGGCCCCACTCAACCTGGCTTGCGTTTAGTATTTCGCCATGATCTTTCCAGTGCACCATGTCGTTGGTTGAGTAAACGTGATACCTATCCATCAAATCGCAGCCGCGTGGCGGGGCTACATCATGCGACGGATATACATACAGGCGGCCATCTTTCCAAACATGGGCAGATGGATCGGCTGTGTAAATATCAGTAACAAAGGGGGTTCCAACAGATGTGGTATCGGCCGGTTTGTCCTGGGCGATGCACAGGGACGTAGACAATGTTCCCAAACTTATGGCCAACACAGCCGATATTTTTATTAAATTATGCTTTATCATCAGGATGCCGTTTCTTTTTTTAAATGGCAGAGAAATTGCTTTCTCTGCCATTTTGATGTTTAAAAATTAATGAAGGGTTAGGAAATAATTATTTTGAAATGAATTTGAGTCCATCTATCCCGGTAACAAGATCGGCATGGTCTTTACCAGTGGTGAAAAAGAAGATACGGAAGTGATTGATAGCCGTATAATCTGCTCCTCCATCGCCTGTTTTAATTGATTTGTTAAAATCGAGCGTTACCAGGTTCCAGCCATTTTTTAGCGATGGTATAAGTGGGGCCACATCCCAGGCTGATTCAAGAAAATCTGACTTTCCTGAACTTGTGATTTCGATAGAGCCATCAGCTTTAAGCAGGGATACATCAGATACATACCACCAAAATTGGAACCTGCCGGTATTTTCGGTAAAGGTTGTATTAATTGGTGCGGCTACTTGTTTAATGTACTGCATAAAATCACCGCCATTTGCAATGGTATTTTTGATATAGCCAGTACCTTCTTTTTGGCCGGTTGTTGTGATGTTTACTTCACCTACTGTTTCCCAGCCGTCTTTTAAGTCGCAGGCATCAAATACAACCGGTGGCGGCGGCGGCAGCGCTGCAACCCTGATATCATCGATACCAAAATTTTGGTCGGTAGCTGCTTTGGCGGCGGTCCAAAAGAATATCTTTACAAAGTTCATGGCGGTAAAATCGGGGCCGCCATCTCCGGATACGTATCCGTCGGTAAATTTCAGCTCCAGGTGGTTCCATCCATTTGTTAATGTCGGGATAATTTTTTCCATTCCCCAGCCAATGCGCTTTTTATCCGGATCGGCGGCACTGCTAAATTGTATTTGGCCGTCTACTTTTAGCAGGGAAACATCCTGAACATAAAACCATAATTTTAATTCGCCGGTACCTAAGCTTACTTTTGTGTTAACAGGGGCGGGTAGGGTTTTAATAAACTGCATAAAGTCTTGTCCTGTTTTAATTGTTGCCTGGATATAGCCGGTTCCTTCCTTTTTGCCGGTTGTTGCCAAAACAGGATCTCCGCCTGCTACCTGCCAGCCGTCGGTTTTATCGCAATTGTCAATTACAACAGATGTATCGATAACCGGAGGCGTTGTAGTATCAACAGGGGGAGGGGCTTTAAGGCCGGATGTATCCCGCGAAACATATTTTTCTTTTTGGCAGCCTACAATTATAAGGCCTGCCATGAGGATGGCGCATACCATCGTTGTTTTAATGAATTTCATTTCCTTTTTTGGTTTAAGGTTAAATTATTTAGGAACATCTACCTGTACTATTTCCGAAAAATTTGAGCTGTTGAAACTATCGCTTAAACGCACCCCTGCACGTACAAAAAATGTGCGGCCCGGGATGAGGTTAGGAACCGTTAAGGTGATAGATTTTTGAGCGGTAGTCAGGTCAATAAAATCTTTATTAATGGTTACGGCATTTAAATCCGAGAAGTCTCTGATAGAAGCTCCTGTACCCACCAGCCTTGTTGTATTAACGTAAGGTTGAATATCCTTGATAGTTGGCATTCCTGCAACAATAGGCGCGGTAATATCAAACTTTAAGGTTAAAGTTGTACCGGTTAAACTTGTAGTAAAGTTTTTGATGACGATGTATGGTGTAACAACAAAGTCGTGCTTGGTGCCTTGCGCAATATTCACCGTCACAGTATCATAAACAGGCCAGAAAGCGCCTCCGGTAGGTATAACCTTATACGCACTTTTAAAAAGCTTGGTATCCTGAAACGTACCGTCAAACTTACTTGGGATAGTTTGTGGGGTAGTCCAGCCAATTTGTTGCAGCTTGATTGTAGTACTACCGCCCGACGTTGGCAAATTACCTCCTTCAGAGGAAACTATATTGCCCTGGAATGAAGCGTTTGGGCCATCGTAATTGTCTGTTTTTGTACATGCAGAACTTGCAAGTATTATTACGCCCACCAAAATTCGGCTAATCAGTTTTTTCATTTCTTAAATTTTAAATTCTTAATAATTTGGATTATTAGGGAGCAGGTTAGGATTTTTTCCGATTTCGCCTCCCGGAATTCCTTCATAATAAAATTGCTTCTGGAAAGAATATTCGCGGTTAAATAGCTCGGGCTCGGCAAGGAAAATGTATTTATTTTCATTCAATACATAATATGGCATCAAACCTTTAAAATGCGCGCGATCAAGCACTACATCGGCAATGCGCCATCTTTTTAAATCCCAATAGTATTGATTTTCAAAGGCAAGCTCCATCCGCCTTTCGTTCCGAACTTTATTTAAATCAATAGAAGCGTAAGGGGCTGCACCGGCCCGGCTTCTTATCAGGTTAACCGATGTTAATGCATCGCCGGTGTTGCCCAATTCCATGGCGGCCTCGGCACGGTTCAACAAAATCTCGCCATAACGCAGGTCAATCCAGGGCTGCTCGCTCCTGTTAAGGTCAACCGCCGATTGGGGTTTGTTATAATCAACATATTTGCGTACGTAAAAACCGGTGCGCGTTAGTTCGTCGCCACCTGTCCATGGGCCGGTAAAGCCAATTACCTGTTTGCCCTGGTATAATGTTTTTGTATCGCCTGCAAGTATGTATGAGCGGGAATTGGCCTGTTTTGCAACCTCGGCGGCAGCTGTGCCGCTAAAAGATGGGTAAATGCCCCGCTGCATATCAAACATAAGCCCTCTTAAAGTTGTACCGGGGAAATAAACGGTGGCTAACAATCTTGGTTCAAGTCCCTGCATCAATTGCGCACGGTTATCAAAACGTTTAGGCGTACCATCGCCATTAGTTACTGGTAATCCTCCCCAAAGCTGTACAAAATCTAATGTTGGGTATGAACGCGAAAGCGCATTGGCTGTCATGTAACGCGGAGACATGGTAGCATCCCAGCTATGGGCAGTGTGGGTAGCGATAGAATACTGTTTTATAAAAATATTTTCAGTGCTTGTGCTTTTTAAGAACAGATCAACATAGTTTTGTAACTTATCGGAATTTGCACTGTAAAGCGAGTAATGACCGTCGAGTAATTTAGCGGCATCATAAGCTGCCTGAAAATAGGCAGTTGCCTTATCGGCAGAGATACCCACGAAACCTTGCGCACGTGCCGGGCCATCAACAAAGTTTACCGAACCATACCTGGCAACACAGGCCGCGTAAAGCATAGCCCTTGATTTTAAGGCGGCTGCAACGTATCTGTTGGCCCTGCCTGCATCACTGGTTTCGGGCATCATCTGGTAACCCAAATCAAGCTCGGCCCCTATAAAATCCCATACAGCCTGTTCTTTATCACGATGTACCTGGAGGGTTGACACCGGCGCGCCCGGATCTTGCGGCACGGTTATAATAGGAATGCCGCCGTAACGTTTGGCCAGGCCAAAATAATAGTATGCCCTTAAAAAATGGGCTTCGCCCAAAAGGGCGTTTACAGTTGTCTGGCTTAGCTTGGCAATATGTTTAGGCAGTTCGTCTATCAGTATATTTACCTTCCTGATATCGTCATATGGCCAGTAGCCAAAGCCGCCACCAATGTCCATCCCGCCAAAGGGGCCAACTTCTTCGCCTATAACCGAGGCCGAATTGTAAAAGTTTTCCCAATCGTTGCCCCCGGTTTTAAATCCCTGATCGGGGCGGTATTTAAAGTCTTCAATAGGCAAATTGTGGTATATGGTTGCTAAAAACGACTTAACACCAGCCTCGCTGTTATATATAATATCGGGGGTAAAGATATTGGTTGGCGGAATATCCAGCTTTTGACAGGAAGTTAGCGAAGCTCCCACGCTGATAGATATTGCTATAATAAATTTATGTATACTTTTCATGTGTCAATAGTTATTCGTTAATAATTCGCTTTTTAAAGGCGCTCATGAGATGCTCAGCAGTTTAAAAGGAAACATTAGCTCCCAGGTTAAAAGTCCTGTTCATTGGGTAGGTATAACCTGCGAAAGCTTTGCTGAAATCACCGTTATCATTTGGATTGGGGCCCTGGTGTTCAGGATCGTAATTCTTCAATCCGGTAAATGTTAGCAGGTTGTAGCTGTTTGCATATACCCTGAGTTTTTTAACGCCTATGCTTTTCAATATCGCGGGAGATAATGAATAACCAAATTCAAGTGATTTTATACGCAGGTAACTTGCGTTTTGTATAGCTTTTGTACCCTGTGCCGCAGGCGATCCCATTGCAGGGTAATAACCTGGTACCCATTGTGTGTTGGGGTCAAAAACGTTTGCCGAAGGATCTGCCGTATGCCAACTGTCAAGGAAGCGTGTTAACGCGCTTCTGCCATACATCAGCGGCTCTGCAAATTGTTCGCCGTATTGTACGTAAACACCGGCAGCGCCTTGTAACAACAAGTTCATGTCAAAACCTTTATAGCTTAAGCCCACGGTAAAGCCATAGTTATACAGAGGGATATCGGTAGTTGCAATAGGATGGCTATCTTTATCATCTATAACCCCGTCGCCGTTCCAGTCCTTATAATAATAATCGCCAGGGATGGTATTGTTATTGCCACCGCCTGTGTTTACACCATAATTGTATATTTGGTTGTAGGTTGTAAACTGCCCGGCGTACTCTGGGCCCCACCAAACATTCTGATATCTGCCTGTTTGATTCTCTTTCCAGTTTAAATACTCGTTGCCTGAATTACTGCGCAGAACATTCATTTTTTTCAGACGGGTTGTGCCTATGTTGCCGGTAAGGTTTACGCCCACCTGGCCAAAAGTGTTCTTATAGGATAAGTTAAAATCCAGGCCCTGCACTCTGTCGCTGTCATAATTGATCTGTGGTACAAGGGCACCCACAGTTCCTGGTAAGGTTACAGTAGGTGTGGCCGGCAACCCGGTTCTGTCGTTTCTGAAAACTTCAATAGTTCCATCAACTTTTCCGCCAAACAAGCCAAAATCAACCGCTATATTTTTTATGGTACTTACCGGCCATGTTAAACCTGGGTTGCCAAGTTTTGGCGCCGACCCGTTCACCGCGCTTGAGCCAAAAATGTAGTTGTTTACCGGGTAAGTGTAGCCATTAACATAATTGAATCCTAAGCCCTTCTCGTCGCCAACCCGACCGTAAGAGGCTCTGAGCTTTAAATTGGAAATGATGTTATCTGAGATCAGTTTGCTAAAGAATTTTTCTTTGGTTAAAACCCAGCCTACTGAAGCCCCGGGGAAGAAGCCAAATTGATCGGAGCCTGGTTTATACAAACTGGTGCCATCCCGGCGAAAACTGAATTCGGCAAGATATTTTCCTTTAAAATCATAATTAAACCTTCCTATAATACTCCTGTGGGCCTGGTCCTGTAAAGCATTGGCATCCATGCCGCCATACATATTGGAATTTTGAAGGCCGCCAAATAAATATTCTACCGGAATTTCGGTGTCCCGGTAAGCATTAAAATTATCGGCAGTTTCATGGCTTTGTTCATAAGTAGCCATAGCTGTTATGTTGTGGTCATTGAAAAAGGTATGAGCATAATTTAACGTTACCTGGCTTAAAGTATTTAAGTGAGTATAATAAGCGCGGGTTATGCCCGAAGGTGAATTAACTACGCTTGGTATGTAAGTATTATCGGCTGCTTTGTAGGTATATAAAGAGAATGTCTTTTTTATTTGATTGTAGTCGTTAACCCCGTAATCAATGTTAAACAAAGCCTTTGCACTTAATCCCTTTATGCCGGGTATGTCATAAGTTAAGTTTAACTGACTGGTGATGCTTTTATTCCTGCTCCTTTTTGAACCCACTTTGCTGGCATCGGTTATGATGGAAGGGTTCATGTTATCATCAATTACAGCAGGGTATAAAGGATTATCATTAGCGTATATCTGGTGCGTAGGTATCTGGTTCCAGGTGTACTTGTAAATAGTCCATTCATCAGTATAAGGCAGGTTTTTTTCATCCATCCAGGCTGATGTTAATACCTGTGCTTTTAGCCCTTTTGTTATATTGGCGGTAACGTTTGAGCGGAAATTATATTTGTTATAATTTAAGTCCCCAGTTTTAAAAACACCATCCTGCTTTTGATAACCAAAGTTAAAGAAATAGCTTATTTTGTCGTTTCCGCCATCAATATTTAAATTATGCTGTATTTGGTTGGCTGTTTTCCTGAAAACCATGCCTATCCAGTCGGCCGATTTGTAGGTGCCATCAAGCCATGGTTTTATATCGGCATATGAATATTGCGGAGTTACATTGGATACAAAATTGTTGGCGAAATCGCGTTTAACTTTTTCATTTGTAAGTAGCATATAATCTACAGCGCCTACGCCCTGGGGCATACCTAAAAAGGTTTGGATAGCATTGTTAACAGAATAGTTGATGCTAATGTTGCCGTTTTTTCCGCCTTTTTTGGTGGTTATTAAAATGGCGCCGCCTGCAGCCCTTATACCGTATATTGATGCAGCAGCATCTTTCAGCACAGAAATACTTTCAATTTCATTGGGGTCCATCCGGCCTATTGTTGATTGGTCGCCGCCAATTACACCATCAATTACAACCAATGGAGCGCTTGTAAGGCCCCTGATATTTAAATTGTTGGCAAAAGATCCCGGCTCGGCAGTTGTTTGAACAATGCGTACGCCTGGTATTTTACCGCTAAGCATGTTTATAACACTTTCGTTTTTGGTTGTGATAATCTCTTTACTTTGCAGTGTTGATACAGAACCGGTTATTGTTGCCCTTTTTTGAACACCATAACCTACTACAACTACTTCATCAAGGGTTTTATTAGTGGCTGTTAAAGCAATGGTGCCGCCTTTTATATCTTTTACAACTACCTCTTTGGTAAGGTAGCCTATATATGATACCTGTAAAATAACAGCGGTGTTTGCGACATTGAGGCTGAATTTTCCTGCAATATCAGTTATGGCACCTGCGGTAGTGCCTTTGATTTTTACACTTACCCCCGGAAGCGCCGACCCATCGGTTAAATCAATGACTTTTCCGCTGATAGAAGTTTGCTGGGCTAACAAACTAAGCGGGAAAAGGAAGAGGAGTATAAGTAAGTATCTAAGTTTTTTCATATTGTCTCTCTGTTAATGGTTAAGTTTAATTGGTTTTGGTTACCTCGTTAGGGCAATAAATAGCGCGTACAACGGCATACTTACGGCGGGTTAGGTGCGTAATGATACATGATGTTAATTTGACTGGTTAATAAATCACCTGGGCTTTTATTGAGGGCTGGCAGGTGCTATAATTGGTTTATTTTACTGATACAAAAGAAGAGGCAATCATTAATAAAAAGTAAATAATAGATTAATTTTAGCTGTAATAACACTAAAAAGGCCGCTTTGAAGATATTTTTCGCAATCGATTGCGGTTTTTTTTGTTTTGGAGAGGTTTTTTATTTTTTGCGAAGCATGCCGGGGATTGATGTGCCGGCTTCGCCGAACGAATAATGCTCCATGAATCAAGAGCGATCAATACTTCAAATCTTTGCAGGATCAATGCGCAGGAGGACATAGTTTGGCTTTAGGATGAAGAACATAGCCAACAGTTTAGCCGGTTTTTTTTAAGCCGAAAATTGACTGGTGTACATGATGCTGAATGCAACTGGGGTAAGCTACGAGTTTAATTTGCTTTTTTTGCTATGATGTCGTTCAATATCATACCGGCATGTATCCGGGAGTTTTCAATAAACCAAAGATGGGTGTCTAATCCTCCGCATACCACGCCGGCAAGATATAAACCGGGCAGATTGGTTTCCATGGTCTCGGGATTGTATTGGGGGATGAATTTATCTTCGGACAGGATGATACCCATTTTTTTCAGAAAATCGAAATTGGGTTTATAGCCTGTCATCGCCATCACAAAATCGTTAGGGATGGTAATCAATCCGCCGGGTGTTTTGATATCAACCTCGCGCTCGCGGATTACTTCAAGACTGGAGTTGAAATAAGCCATTATGCTACCTTCTTTTATCCGGTTAATGATATCCGGCCGTACCCAGTATTTAACCCTGCTGCTAATCTCGGGGCCACGCACAACAAGGGTAACATTGGCACCCTTACGATAGGTTTCCAACGCCACATCAATGGCCGAGTTGCTGGAGCCAACTACCACTACTTTTTGTGAAGTATAATAATGCGGGTCCTGGTAATAGTGCTTTACTTTGGGAAGGTCCTCGCCAGGTATATCTAAATTAACAGCTATGTCATAAAAGCCGGTAGAAAGGATTACCTTTTTTGCGCGGTAGTTTGTTTTACTTGTTGTTATAGTATAGCCGTCATATTCGGCATTTACGTTAGTTACCTCTTCAAATAAATGGAGCGGAAGGTTGTTGGATAACGCAACCCTGCGGTAATATTCCAATGCATCATTACGGGTGGGTTTGTTATGAACGGTTACAAAAGGTACGCCGCCAATCTCTAATTTCTCTGAAGTTGAGAAGAAAGTCATGGTAGAAGGATAGTTGTATAACGAGTTTACCAGGCATCCTTTTTCGACAATTACAAAACTTAAACCTGCTTTTTGGGCTGCCAGTCCGCAGGCTAAGCCTATGGGGCCGCCACCAATAATGAGTATATCGAGCATTAATTTCTATTATATAGTACAATATATAAACAACTTTTAAAAAAAGATAAGTTGTTGAAGTTTCTTATCATTAAATAGTTTTTAGGACTTACCTAAAGGTTTATTTCAAATTCATCCGCGTCTTTCAAAAACGGTAAGGCCCGGCGAGCTTTTTTTACCTCGTCGGCAATGATGGAGAAGGTGTACACATCATCCTCATCGCGCTTGTAGTAAACCACGTTGCCGTTTGGATCAATACAGGTAGAGTCGCCTGAATGATAAACTTCGTTGCCATCATGGCCTACCCGGTTTACACCAATTACATAGGCCTGGTTTTCAACAGCGCGGGCTGGCAATAAGGTACGCCAGTGTAAGGCACGGCGTTCGGGCCAGTTGGCCACAACTATAAGTAAATCGTAAGGGTTATCGGCAAGGTTACGCAGCCATACCGGGAAACGCAAGTCGTAGCAAATCATAGGGCATATTTTCCAGCTCTTCAGCTCCACCATAATTTTTTGGGTGCCGGCAGTGTAGGTATTATGTTCTTTGCCTAAAGCAAACAGGTGGCGTTTATCATAGTACTCATAAGTGCCGTCGGTGCGCATCCAAATGAGGCGGTTGTAGTAATGGTCGTTTGTTTTGATAATGATGCTGCCTGTAACCACGCAATCGTGCTGTTTGGCAGTTTGATGCATCCACTGCATGGTTTTGCCTTCCATTGGTTCGGCAAGCGTAGCGGCATTCATGGTAAAGCCGGTGCTAAACATTTCGGGCAGAATAATAAGGTCGGTTTTTTCCCTTATACCGCCGGATAAGCGCAAAGTGATATTTTGTAAATTTTTATCAGTATTTTCCCAAAAAAGGTAGCCTTGAAAAACGGTAATTTTAAGATTATCCATACTTTTTAGTTCATGGTTAATAGAACATGGTTGATAGTTGATAGTTCATGGTTCATGGAACTTTTTTATCATGGTCTTGAAACCCGGTGAAACAATAGCAATCCGGCCATGATCCATCAACAATGAACCATGAACCGAAGTCAAAACAATGGCAATCCGGCCATGATCCATCAACTGTGAACCATGAACCGAAGTTAAAACAATAGCAATCTGGCTATGATCCATCAACAATGAACCATCAGCCAAAATTACACTTTTAATAACCTATCAACGGCTTTATCCAAAGTTTCTTGCCTTTTGGCGAAACAAAACCTTAACACATGGTGATCGGTCCCCTTGCTATAAAAGGCCGATACCGGTATCGCTGCTACCCCAAACTCCTTAGTTAGGCGCAGTACAAAATCCGCATCTTTTTCGTCGGTTATATTGCTGTAACGTACTGATTGAAAGTACGATCCATAGCAAGGTAACAATTCAAACCGGGTTTGCTCCAGTCCCTGGCGAAAGTAGTCTCTTTTCTGCTGAAAAAACTCCGGTAAACCCATATAAGTTTCTTCATTTTTTAAATATTCGGCAATAGCATATTGTATGGGTGTATTAACCGCGAACACTAAAAACTGGTGAATTTTTCTGAATTCATGCATCAGATAGGCCGGTGCCATACAGTAGCCCACTTTCCAGCCAGTAGCATGAAAAGGCTTGCCAAATGATGCCACTATAAAGCTGCGTTGCTGCAAATCCGGGTAGCGGGCCATGCTGTGGTGCGTTTGGCCATCATATATCAGGTGCTCGTATACTTCGTCGCTTAGTATTAAAATATCCTGGTTTTTAACCAATGCACTTAATTCGTCAATGTCCTCCTGGTGCAAAATAGTTGCAGTGGGGTTTTGCGGCGAATTAAGGATAATCATTTTGGTTTTATGGTTGATAAGCCTTTTCACCATATCCCAGGCAATGCGGTAGTTTGGCGGTTCAAGCGGTAATGATTTTACCACGCCGCCCATCAGCTTTATAGCAGGGGCGTAGCAATCAAATGCGGGCTCAAAAATAATAACCTCGTCATTAGGGTGTATAACCGCGCTAATGGCTGTAAATATAGCCTGTGTGCCCCCGGCTGTAATGGTTATTTCGGTTTCGGGGTTGTAAATGGCACCGTAAAGCTTCTCGGTCTTTTCGGCAATCCGCTCCCTTAAACTCATCACGCCTGCCATAGGAGCATATTGATTATGTCCGTCGTTCATTGCCTTGGTAACCAGACCAATCAAGTCGGCCGAGCAATTGTAATCGGGAAATCCCTGCGACAAGTTTATAGCACTAACCTCGCTGGCCAGAGCCGACATTACCGTAAATATAGTTGTGCCCGTTTGGGGTAATTTTGAAACTACAGAAATCATCTAAGGGCTAAAGTAAGTAAAAAACCACGAACCGGTAAACGTAATAATACGTATTTTTAGTTTTTTGAAAGTATTTGGCGTTGTAAGAAAAATAATAACACTGTTGTGAAATTGTAGTTATACAACATATTAATCCATAATGATGCCGGGTATACAAGCATAAAAGTGTGGGATCAGCACTATAATCACCGACGATATATACATGAGAAAAATCATCGTTACAACATTTATGACATTAGACGGTGTGATGCAGGCACCCGGCGGCCCCGAAGAAGATTCATCGGGTGATTTTAAATATGGCGGCTGGTCGGCACCTTATGGCGACGAAGTTTCTGGTCAGGCTATGCAAAAACAAATGGCACCTGCAGATCTTTTGCTTGGCCGGAAAACATTCGAAATATTTGCCTCGTATTGGCCCGGGCATGCCAGCTATTGGCCAGGTATTAATGAGGTAACAAAATACGTTTTGTCTGCCACCATGCAAAAGTCGGATTGGCAAAACACGGAGTTCCTTACCAACGTAACGGATATCGAAAAACTCAAAAATTCAGATGGTGCTGACGTTAAAGTTTGGGGCAGTGGCCAACTTGTTCATTTATTGCTGGAGCATGATTTGGTAGACGAACTTTGGCTCAAAATTTACCCCGTGCTGCTTGGCGAAGGAAAAAAGTTGTTTAGCAACGGCATAACGCCGGCTGCATTTACCTTAACAGAGTGTGTGGTTACGCCGGGTGGCGTTATTTTTGCCTATTACAAGCGCGCCGGAGAAATTAAAACAGGTACTATCGGGGCTTAAGAGGGTGGCCATTGCATAGGCCACAGGAGTTAGGTTATCAGCCAAACCCTAATTAAAATCCCACCATACTTTGGTTCTGAGCGGATCGCCCAATGTATAGGGTTCCCCGATACGCGGAACGTTTACCTCAACACCCAGCTTTTCGGCAGCAGGCAGCAGCTTTTCTATAGGCTCGTTCCAGGGATGGTTAGCTTCCACAAACTTACCCCAGTGGATGGGCTGAATCAAGCAAGCCTGCAGGTCAACGGCAGCCTGGGCGGTTTGCCCAAGCAGCAGATGTGTCCATGGCCAATTCGGGCTGTACTGCCCGCATTCCAGCAGCGCCAGGTCAAAGGGGCCATACTGTTGGCCTATTTGTTTAAAGTGTGGTCCGTAGCCGCTATCGCCGCTGTAAAACAGCCGGTAACTGCCTGCTTGTATCACATAAGATGCCCACAGCGTTCTATTTTCGTTACTATACGTACGATTACTGCGGTGTTGCGCCGGAGTAGCAGTTACCCGGAGCCCACCAGGCAGCGTGACCGATTGGCCCCAATTCAGTTCGGTGATCTTTTTGGGATCAAACCCCCAATACACCAAATCCGAGCCGACACCCATTGGCACTATGGCCATTTTGATTTTACCTTTTAGTTTTTTCAGGGTGCGATAGTCCAAATGATCATAATGGTCATGAGAAATGATCAGCACATCAATTGGCGGCATATCCTCTGAGTGGTAATTCATTGTGCCAGGAAAAGCCGTAATCAATCCAGGTACAGGGCCGGCATGGTTGCTAAAAATAGGATCGATGAGTAGATTACCCTGCCCGGTTTTGATGAGCAAAGAGGAGTGCCCAAACCATACGATGGTTGGTGCAGGCGCGGCCAGTGTATTTAAATTGGTTTTAACCCAGGGCAGTGCGTGAGAAGGCCGGATAGTTTTAGGGCGGCTGTGGAGAAAAAGCCATTTACGCTTGACTGTTGAGTCAGCACGTTCAGCCAAATTTTCGAAACCGCCATTTTTGTAATTAGACAATGCCTCCAACCGGCCAAGCTCTTCTCCCTCTGGATTTTTACCCATTGACTTTACCAAACCACAGCCAGCTGTCGCTATCAGCAATAGCACAGCTATCCCACCCCACAAACTACTTTTCATACCCTAAAAATACATGTAATATTTAAGATGAGATAAATCTCTTCATCTTTCTCAATTAAAATTAAATAACGATGCTGGTTGTGTACCATTTTTTAACAGAAATGATAATCCGTTTTGCATAAAAAAAATTAAACGCGATTGTTGGTAAGAATATGATTTTACTTAAGCAAAAATTTGCTGATAACTAAACTAATCAAATTTGGGGGCATGGGCAGTAACCTCTAAATCTGACAAAAGTATTGATCCCTTTTAAGATGGGAGTATTTAAAGTTTTTCTATTTCTTCAACAGAAAGTTTAGTGAATTTGGAGATTTGAATAAGTGGCAGGCCGTCCGTTTTCATTTCACGGGCAATTGCGATGGCTTCTTCAAGTTTACCTTTCTCCATACCTTTTTCAATACCTTTTTCCATACCTTTCGCCTCACCTCTGGCCTCTGCAGTGGATACGGCATAATCCAGCACATTCTTATTATCCCATTTGTATTTTAAGCTGCTATCGTACATTGTTTTTTCCTCCTTTGTCAGGTTTGTATACTGAATACTGAACAATTTTTCAAATATGGGTTTACGCAGGCATATCAGTATTTTGTCCGTTAACCAATGGAGATCAGAGGGGCGAACTTCATAAAACCAACTACAGCTTTTCTATTTCTTCGACAGAGAGCTTAGTGAACTTTGAGATTTGAGCAAGTGGTAAGCCATCCCTTTTCATTTCACGGGCAATATCCTCTTGTGCTTTTTTTCGTTCCTCTTTGCGGGCTTTGATATCCGCCTCCTTCACGGCATAATCGATCACATTCTTATTATCCCATTTGTATTTTAAGCTGCTATCGTACATCGTTTTTTCCTCCTTTGACAGGTTTGTATATTCTGCAATACTGAACAATTTCTCAAATATGGGTTTCCGTAAGTAAACCGGAATTTTTTCCATCCGGCTCATGTTTTTTAATACATGAAGCCATCTATCCAAGTCGGTTTCCAGTTCTTCATCTGTTTTAACAAATTTACTCAATTCTATATATGTATAACCCAGTTTATCGTAAAATATTTCACCGGTATCCCTGTTGCACAGGCAAATATCATGCAGGTATGTATTTGCGGGGCTATTGTCCAGCGTAAAATCTTCCAGTAAGGCTATTAAATATACTTCGGCAATGTTGTAGCCCCAGGCGCTCCGCCTGCCTTTTGGCGCCTCGTCGCTTATGAGGCGGGAAGTATAAAACAAAGCCCTTTCTTTAAAATACCCTTGTTTTGCCCGTTGTATCTCAATTATAAAACGTTCGCCGTTATCTCCCGTACAAAGCAGGTCGAATATGGCCGAGCCTTCGTCTTTTAAATCGCCGGGGTGTTCGTTTTTATTGTAAACCAAATCAACAATATGTTTACGCCCCTGAATACTTAATTTAAAAAAGCGGAAGGTAAGTCTTTATTAGGTTCGCTGCCGAATATTTTTTTGAAGGCGAAGTCAACTAAAGGGTCGATGTATTTCCCGGTAACAGGTAGGTTATAGTTTGGCATAGCCAAATATAAAAGTTTATTCGTTATCCGGCCCCGCAGTAGCCAGATGACAGGATCGTGATCCTTCGGTTTTATTATTAAAGCGGAAGAATTGCGTGAAATTTAGTGTCAAAAAGGAGCTCTTTTTACTTGATTGCCCGCACAAATTCCGCACCGTAAACTTTTTAAGCAAAGTGTTGTTGTAGATGCTATGCTGCCCATAAATAATTATGGCCGGTTATTAAACATTTACAGATATGAAAATTTATCATCTATTACCGTTGGTACTCATTGTAGCAACGGTGACCCAAAGTTGCGTCAGCAACAAAAAATACAAGGAATTACAGGGCAATTACACGCAATTGCAAAATAGTACACAGGACCTTAGCGTAAAATATCAAAGAAGCGAACAGGCGCTTGCCGTATCAAACGGGAGGATTACCAGCCTGGAAGAACAGCTAACTTCTGAACGGTCAAATAACGCATCGTTAAAAGAGGCTTTGAGCAAGTGTTTGGCAGGCAATAATCAGGGGGGCGCAAATATTGCAAAACTGGTTGACGAGATAAATGCTTCCAACAAATACATCCAATACCTGGTAGCCACCAAAAACAAAAGCGATTCGCTTAATATGGTGTTAACCAATAACCTTACCCGCTCGTTAAGCAGGGAAGAAATGCAGGATGTGGATGTTAAAGTGCTTAAAGGCGTTGTGTACATTTCTTTATCAGATAATATGCTTTATAAATCAGGTAGTTATGAGATATCTGATAAGGCAGGGGCCACGCTGAGCAAGATAGCCAAGATTATTTCCGACTACTCGAACTACAGTGTACTGATTGAAGGTAATACCGATAATGTGCCTATTAAGCAAACCAATATTCGCAACAACTGGGATTTGAGCGCTTTAAGGGGATCATCAGTAGTTCAGGCATTGCAAAATACGTATAATGTCGACCCAAAACGCCTGACCGCAGGCGGACGTGGCGAGTTTAACCCGGTTGCCGATAACGCCACAGCGGCAGGTAAAAGCTTGAACAGGCGTACCCAAATTATCATCACGCCAAAACTGGATCAGTTTATGGATTTGATAGGCAAAGCGCCGGATACCACCCCACTTAAATAATAAAAATAAAGAGTCAAGAATTAAGACTTTAAAATTGGACTGTGCGGGCTTAACTAAACATTAAGCCCGCTTTTTATTAGCGTCGGCGTAAATCAGGCTGAAATTTGAAATTGAACCAAATTACTAAGCACCCGGGTTTTTATGGGATGAGGTATTTTGAGATTGACAATGCAAAGATTATTGATTTTTTGAACGGCTTTGTGGTGCCGTTTGAGCGCTATGCCCGGTCACAACGATACTGAATTTATTCGTCGTTTAAAAAATTAATAAAAAAAAGCCCGCTTTGTTGAATATTTTACTATAAATAGGCTATGTTTATAACATAAAACATAGTCTATGTCAATAAAAGTAGCAATTCGTCATTTTACAAGTTATAAGTACGATAAACATATCACGCTTTCGCCACAAGTTATCCGTTTACGGCCCGCCGCGCATTCGCGTACCATGATTAAAGGCTACTCGCTGAAAATTTTACCCGAAAAGCACTTTATAAACTGGCAGCAGGATCCCTTTGGCAATTACCTTGCCCGGATTGTTTTCCCGGAGAAGGTAAATGAATTTGTGATTGATGTAGAGGTGATTGCCGATATGGTGGTGATAAACCCCTTTGATTTTTTTGTGGAGGAGTATGCTAATCACTATCCTTTTGAGTATGAAGATTCATTAAAAAAGAACCTGGTGCCTTATCTTGAGATAACCGAGCGTGGCCCGCTGTTAATGGATTTAACAGAGAAAGCCGCCGAGTTACTCAAAAAAAACGCGGTTACCCAGGATTTTTTAGTTACCCTTAACCGGTTGCTTTACCTGGAGATTTCCTACAATATCCGCATGGAGCCGGGTGTACAATCATGCGAGGAAACGCTGGAGCTTAAGTCGGGCTCATGCCGGGATACAGCATGGCTGTTTGTACAGTTGCTGCGGCATTTTGGTTTGGCAGCGCGTTTTGCATCGGGCTACCTGGTGCAATTGAAACCCGACATTAAATCATTAGACGGCCCATCAGGCCCCGAACAGGACTTTACCGACCTGCATGCCTGGACAGAAGTTTACCTGCCTGGTGCCGGCTGGATAGGTCTCGATCCAACATCCGGCTTATTTGCCGGCGAGGGACATATTCCATTGGCCTGTACGCCTGACCCGCAAAGCGCTGCCCCAATTAGTGGTGGTATCATCAGCGATACAAACGACCCCATCGAAACAGAGTTTCATTTTGAAAATACGATTACCCGTATTGAAGAAAAACCACGGGTAACCAAACCATTCTCTGACGAGCAATGGGAAGATATTATGGCCCTTGGCGATAAAGTTGATGAGGAATTTGCCGCCAACAACGTACGCCTTACCATGGGCGGCGAGCCAACTTTTGTATCGGTAGATAATAACGAGGCCCCTGAATGGAACTCGGCTGCCGATGGTGAGCATAAACGCCGCTTGTCCAATATCCTTTTTCACAAGCTTAAAAACGAATATGGCGAAGGTGCGCTAATGCAGTACGGGCAAGGTAAATGGTACCCCGGGGAACCGCTGCCCCGCTGGAAACTGGCCTGCTATTGGCGTAAGGATCATGTGCCTTTATGGAACAACGATACGTTAATGGCCGATCTGTCGAAAGATTACGGCCTTGGCCCTAAGGATGCCAAAAGCTTTATGAAGCTGCTTACCAAAGAGTTGCACATCGACCCTAAAAATATTAACCCAACCTACGAAGACCCATTTTACTTTCTGTGGGAAGAGAGTAAAACGCCCATCAATGTCGACCCGCTTAAGGTTGATCTGAAATCTCCGCTGGAGCGACAAAAACTGGCCGAGTTGCTGAATACCGGCCTGAACGAGCCCGTTGGGTATGTGGTACCTATTAAATGGGATCTGGAGCAAAGCAACTGGCAAAGTTGTAAGTGGTCGTTCAGGCGGCAAAATTTGTTCCTTGTCCCCGGTAATTCGCCGGTAGGGTTACGCCTGCCGCTTGATTCGGTGCAATATTTTGACCCGGCTGAGCAGGAAGAGCTACCGGAAAGAAGCTTTTTTGCCGATGTGGATGCTTTGCCTGACGGCGATCATTTGATTCCCGAAACCGGGGCCAAATTCAATAACAGCAAAACCATTTTTAAAACGGCGATGGTGGTTGAAGTAAGGCAGGGCAAGTTGTTTATATTTTTCCCGCCTACCAGCTATTTTGAGCATTATTTATACCTGGTGAATGCTGTTGAGCGTACGGCCGAGAAGTTAAAGATGCCTGTACTGATTGAAGGCTACGATCCGCCATCCGATAACCGCATCACCAAAATGATGATAACGCCAGATCCTGGCGTTATCGAGGTGAACATTCACCCGGCGGCAAGCTGGCGCGAACTGGCCACAAATTACGATATACTGTATAAAAAGGCGGCAGAATCGCGCCTGGCTACCGAAAAATTTAACATCGATGGCAGGCATACCGGTACCGGTGGCGGTAACCACGTAACCCTTGGTGGCGCAACCCCGGCTGATAGCCCGCTATTGCGCCGGCCCGATATTCTGCGCAGTTTTATAACCTTCTGGCAGCATCACCCTTGTTTGTCATACCTGTTCTCTACCCAGTTTATAGGCCCCACCAGCCAGGCGCCACGGGTTGACGAAGGGCGGATGGAAACACTATATGAACTGGAAATAGCGTTTCAGCAGGTACCCGACCGGGCCGAAAATGAAGTTCCTTTTTGGCTGGTTGATAGAATCTTCCGTCACTTTTTAACAGATATCACGGGCAATACACACAGGTCGGAGTTTTGTATCGATAAGCTTTACTCGCCCGATTCATCAAGCGGTCGTTTAGGTATCCTGGAGTTCAGGGGCTTTGATATGCCGCCGCATTACCGCATGAGTATGGTGCAGTTCCTGCTCATCAGAACGCTGCTGGCCTGGTTCTGGAAAACTCCGTACAACCATAAACTGGTACGTTGGGGAACCGAACTGCACGACCGTTTCCTGCTGCCGCACTATTGCTATAAAGATATGACTGAGGTAGTAAACAGCCTGCGCGATGCCGGTTATGGTTTTGATATCTCGTGGTTTGAGCCTTTCTTTAGCTTCCGTTTCCCATTCCTGGGCGAGTTGCAGGTAGATGATATCAATATCGAAATTAAGATGGCCATTGAGCCATGGCATGTATTGGGCGAAGAAATGTCGAGCACAGGCACATCGCGTTTTGTGGATTCATCGCTGGAGCGTATCCAGGTCAAAATATCGGGCCTTACGGATTCGCGTTATACCTTTTTATGCAACGGCTTAAAAATACCGCTAAAAAGCACTGGTGTACAAGGCGAGTATATTGCAGGGGTACGCTACCGGGCCTGGCAACCGCCATCGGCGCTGCACCCCACCATCGGTACAGATACGCCGCTGGTATTCGATTTGTTTGATACCTGGACACAAAAATCAGTAGCTGCCTGCCAGTACCATGTATCGCATCCGGGAGGCCGTAGCTACGATACCTTCCCTGTAAACAGCTATGAAGCCGAATCGCGCATAATTTCCCGCTTTTTTGATTTTGGCCACTCGGTTAACCTGGTTGAGCCAGCCGTTGCCCAGCAAACAGCAGGAGGGAGGTTTGTTACCAAAATGAATATATTACCACAATATACCATCACCAATGAAGTAGTTAGTCCTGAGTATCCGTATACCATGGATTTGAGGCGATATAAAAATGCCAGGAATTTATAGCAGAAAAATCAGACATTTGGAAAATGATTGAAACTTACCTGGAGCGGAACGGTAAAACTGCCAAACCTTTTTTTGATGAGCTTGCCGCACCTGAGGGTGTAGTGCGCGAGCATTGGAAAAAGCTTGCCCATGCTTATGACGAGCTGGGCCTTGAAAAAATGGAGCAGCGGAGCCGGGAAATTAGCCAGGAGTTGCGCGATAATGGGGTTACTTACAATGTGTACAGCGATCCTGACGGCATTAACCGCCCCTGGAAGCTTGACCCGGTGCCTATGGTATTTAGCCAGCAGGAATGGGAAAATATTGAAAAAGGCCTAATACAACGTGCCGAATTGCTTAACCTGATCATATCTGATATTTATGGCGAACGCAGGCTGATTAAAGAGGGGTTTATCCCCTTCGAGATGGTATTTACGCATAAGGGATTTTTAAGGCAGGCCGATAAAATTAAAATTCCCGGCAAATTTCAGCTTATCCAATACTCTGCCGATTTGGTACGGGGGCCGCTTGGCAAAATGTGGGTGCTGCATGACCGTGCCGACGCGCCATCGGGTGCCGGATATACGCTGGAAAACAGGGCCGCCATGACCAGGGTTTTTCCAGATCTGATCCGTGAAAACCAGGTGCGTAAAATTTCGTCTTATTATCAAACATTAAAAAATACGCTTACCAGGCTCGCTTTACAAAATAAAGAGAACCCACGGGTGGTGCTTTTATCGCCCGGTACAGCCAACGAAACTTACTTTGAGCACGCCTACCTGGCATCGTCGTTAGGTTTTACCCTTGTTTTTGGGCAGGATTTAACCGTGAGCGATGGCTACGTTTGGCTGAAAACCTTAAAAGGGCTGGAGAAAGTAGATGTTATTGTACGCCGTGTTGATGATATATTTTGCGATCCGCTGGAGTTTTTAGGCGATTCGCACTTGGGCGTGGTTGGGTTGATGGAAGCCGTACGGCAAAATAAAGTGACCATCATTAACCCATTAGGCGGCCGCATATTGGAGAACCCGGGGTTGATGGCTTTTCTGCCGCGACTGTGCAAGCACCTGTTAAATGAAGAACTAATATTGCCATCCGTAGCCACCTGGTGGTGCGGGCACGAGAAAGAGAAAAAGTATGTGCTGGATAACCTGCCCTTCCTTATTATCCGATCTATTTACCGGAGTAACGAGAACCGCCCATACATCGGCAGCGAACTGAGCAAAAAGCAGATAGAAGATTTGAGGACGGAAATAAACACCCGGCCTTATTTATATGTGGCGCAGGAGGTAGTAAGCTTCAGTACCACGCCTTCATTAATTGGCAACAACCTGGAAGCCTGTAACGCAGTTTTCAGGAGTTACATTGTAGCCGATATGGATAAAGAGGTTTACCATGTAATGCCGGGCGGTTTATCAAGAAGCTTTCCTACAAAAGGCGAGTTTATCATTTCTAACCAGTCGGGTGGTATCAGTAAGGATACATGGGTGTTGGGCCCATCGCCTCAAAGCCAGGCTAAGCCGGCAGTTAATCAGCCTGTATTGCGGCAGGTAAAAAATATTTTACCAAGCCGCGCCGGCGAGAACTTGTTTTGGCTGGGCCGGTACCTTGACAGGGCAGTTATAAACGTGCGGTTGATGCGTATTGTGCTTAAGATTTACAACGAACGCGATGACGAAATTCACCCCGAAACCGACCAAACCCTGGTGATACTGCTTAAAACTTTAAGCGCGGTAACGGGTACTTTACCGGGCTTTACCTCAGCCGATCAGGCCAAATTAAGGCAGCCAGAAAAGGAATTATTGTCGCTGGCGGTTGAAACAGGGCGGGCAGGTACTCTGGCGCAATCCCTGCAATCATTTTTAACAAACGGCTATGCCGTACGTGATCGTTTAAGCCTGGATACCTGGAGGATTTTGGATAGCATATCCGAAGAGTTTGAGCTAATGAAGGAAAACGGCGATGATTTACGCAAGATTTACCATAATCTCGATCAGTTTATCATTAAGCTGATGGCCTTCATCGGCCTTAATAACGATAACATGACCAGGGCATCCAGCTGGCGGTTGCTCAATATCGGCCGATTTTTAGAGTCATCGTTAAATACGTGCATCATTTTACAGGCCGCTTTGGGCAATAATGTAAAACCGGATGTGGAGAAGCAACTGATGGAATTGGTGCTGATGTGCAACGAGAGTTTGGTTACCTACCGCTACTTATACCGGTCGACGCTACAATTGCCGGGTGTGCTCAGTTTGCTGCTTGTTAACGAGGATAATCCAAAATCGGTAGCGTTTTTGATTGCTAAAATTGACGAACACCTGGCGCATTTGCCAGATAACCATAAAGAAGGCGGCCTTAGCCCTGCGCACAAAAAACTGTTAGAGGCTTTAACCATGATCAGGCTTTGCGATGTAAACAAGATGGTACCATCGGCCAATGCGAATGGTTTTGGAAAAAAGGAGCTTAACGGCTTTTTACATCACCTGATTACCTTATTGAGCCAGGCATCAACCATTATTTTTGAAAGTTATTTTAGTCCAACGCAAAGTCAGTACAGTTTTGTGAAAAATAATAACGCGCTACCCGAATTATGAGAACCGCTAATACAATGCCATTTTTTAACAGGTATTTTCACAACAGCCAAAGCTTATGAAATACCAGGTAACCCATATTACCAAATATGAATACCAGTTGCCGGCTTCGTTATGCCATAACCTGGTATACCAGGTGCCGGTTAACCACAGTTTTCAGGAGGTGGAGAAGGTGAACTACCAAATTCATCCCGTACCACATTTGGTAGTGACCAGGGAGGACTTTTTTAGTAATAAATTTATCTATTTTTCGATAGAAGAGTTTCATCAACGGCTAACGGTCGAGATAAAAAGTGAGGTTAAAATTTCGGAGCCGGTGTGGATAAGCGTTGCACCCCAAAACACAACGCCTTGGGAAAACGTGGTGATCTGGCTGAAAAGTACCGATGCCGAAAGTGACATCAGGCAATTTTACCTTGAATCGGATCATGTGGTGTTTATACAGGGCATCAGGGAGTATGCATTAAAATCATTCACGCCGGGCAGGCCAATTATGGAAGCCATGCTTGATCTAAATTCGCGCATATTTAATGATTTTGATTTCACGCCAGGCTTTACAGATGTTACCACCAAGCTGGAAGAAGTTTTTTTACATAAAAAAGGCGTTTGCCAGGATTTTGCGCATTTCTCGCTGGCCTGTCTACGCTCGATAGGCTTATCGGCCAGGTACGTAAGCGGATATATCGAAACGCTGCCGCCACCGGGAAAACCAAAGCTGTTTGGCTCGGATGCCTCGCACGCCTGGATAGCATTGTACATTCCAGACATCGGGTGGACGGAGTTTGATGCCACCAATAACCTGCTGGTTAACGACCGCCATATCCGTACCGCCATCGGCCGCGATTTTGCCGATGTAGTGCCATTAAAAGGTGTGGTTTACAGCGGCGCCGGGCAAAGGATGTATGTAAATGTGGATGTAAGGAGGGTGGAATAGTACAACTATACTGTGAAGTGTTTTATAAATTGTGTTATTCTTTCGAGGTGGGTAGGCCTGTCACCCTGAACCTGTCGAAGGGTCGCGCGGAGAGGCCTTTGCCCGCTATGCATCGACGGGGCTCAGCATGACAGCCCATTTTATGATGTCATCCTTCCTTCAGAATTGGTCGGATTTTAACACTCAGGATAACAGTCTTTTATTTTTAAATGTCAGCCCCTCTTTCAGAAACACGCGAAAATTTACCACTTAGGACGACAACCTTCTTATTTTAAACTTCATTCGTCCTTCGATGCTTCCAACTATATTTTAAAGCAATTCCTTCACTAATTCGCCCTTGAGGCATAGCAAACCTTATGTATAAAACTTAGTTTTTCTACAACCTTTGGCGGTATCACAAAAGGGTACAAATCCTTGTTGCCCATGCTGCGGTTAATGCTGTTCATGGCAAAGGTTAATGGCAGCCATAAATTAAGCAGGGTTTCAAAACTTTGCTGCTGATAAGGGCTCACATTGATGATGGCCTTAAGGTTGCTTTTTTTATCGGCGAAGCGGGGTGATACCGTCATCCCGAAGGCATCGGCGGTTTCAAGCGTATCCATAATGTGCAGGTAATGCGCCCAGGTTTCGGCCCAGTCTTCCCATGGGTGCGCGCTTGCGTACGTGCTGATGAAATTTAAGTTCCAATCAGCGGGTGGTCCCTGGCTATAATTCCGTTCAAGGGCCTGGGTGTAATCCTGGCGTTCATCGCCAAATAATTGGCGGTATTCGTCAATAAATGCGCTGTTATCTATTAGCCTGTCCCAGTAGTAATGCCCCACTTCGTGCCTGAAATGGCCTAATAAAGTACGATAAGGCTCGTTCATTTGCTTGCGCGATAGCTCACGTTTATCATCATTAGCTTCATCAACATTCAGGGTAATTAGGCCATCTTCATGCCCTGTTAAAACATGTTGAGCGGCATCCGCCTCGGTAAGGAAATCAAAACTCAGGCCTTTCACTGCATCCTGAATTTTACTTACCAGGGGCAGTTTCATTTGCAGCAGGGTATAAATAAGCCTGTGCTTGGCAAATTCTATCAACCGCCACTGCCTTAAATGATCAGGGTCGGCTAAATTGGGTACAATGTGGTTTAATTCACATGCCCGGCAAAATATATTGGGGCTGTCAGCCGGTATCAGCCAGTTGCAAACATCAAACTCATGGTTTTTGCAATATTTAAACAATTGCTTTTTATTGCTGAGCAGGCCGCCCAATAACGGCTTTTTATTGCTGTGCAAACTATAAACTGCGTTATTCTCCTGAACAAGTGTGGCCAGACTCAGATCGCCGGCAATAAAACCCAAAGGGCTTTTGCAACATTCGCAAATACTGTTTTCAAAATATAATAGCTGACCGCAGTTGGTACATTTAAACAATTTCATAATCTGTATTAAGGCTGTTCATTGTTGAATAGCTTGTGGGTTAACAGATTATAGGGGCTTGGGTTTTGCGATTATGAAAATAGGAGGGAGATGATATTCGGCAATGGTAGTTTATTATATAAAACAAAAATACCGGAAATCTGTGTTTTTTTGTTGTGCGGAGAAGGCCCCCCAGTACCTGCAACACCTGATTTCGAATCAGGCACATTCGATCACTCTGATATCTCTCCGGGGGATAAAAGCGAAAATCCCGCTTGTGCGGGATTGCTTTTATTCAGCGGAGAGCTAGGGTTCAGAACCATATGCGTTCCCGTCTTACTGAGGCCGTTTTTGGTAGTTTTTGAACTTGAACGCTACGAATAGCGCATTTTTCTCATTTTACCTTTGGCGGAGAGTTAGGTTTGTGAGTCCTAACTCTTGTATGTTGATAGTCAGTAATTTACATTTTCAAAAGTCTTTTACTCTACGAATAACGCAATAGCAAAATGACTCTAATTGTTAAGACAAATATAGTAATTTTTGTGCTTTCAAATCTACAATCAATCAATAAAACAGATTAAGTTTTTAAAAAATTCAGGATCATACATTACCTTTTGCACTCTCGTTCTCGTGATTATTGAGTTAATAGGGGAAGGTTATTTCCCTCGGTATGACTTATAGTTGTTCGCTTAGCGTAAGGGCAATGATCAAAGAGTATGTTACAATAAATTGAAGATCCCGCGACCGATATAAGAGCTGGTCATCCTAGTCTGTAAGCTCATCAAATAGTATTTGCATCTTTTTCTTTCTGCTAACGGTATAACTGCCAAATAACTGGTAGGCAAACATGTTGGCATTTTTAAGCCTCAGATAACTATTTAATTCGGTCTGCGTAAATAACTGTAATTGCTTGTTCGCCGCGCGGCGTGATAAATTTCACAGATTGTCGTATTCGCATGATTTTATATAGGGCGACAACCGATTGAAAATATTGGCCCTGAACGTGAAAAGACTTATTAATAAGCCATTGACGGATTGCGTGATAAAAGTGTTGTAATTCGGGATAAGTGCTTAGTGATATTTTCCGGACATTTTCGATGCCCTTCCTGCAAACCGCCTTTTTCTCCTCACTTAAATGCTGCATGGTAATTGAGAGGCGCAGGTATTCATTCATCCAGTAGACCTGGTTGGTGCCTCCTTCTTTTATTCGTTTTTTATAGTCCATATTCAAATAGCTACCCTCACCCAAAAAACGATCCAGCGAGTAACCGAACTGAAGATAGTCGGACATGAATAAATCATGCTCCAGCACATTATTAATCAGTGAGGTGAGTTCTTTTGCCGGTTCATTATCCACTTCAAAACCGAATCCATAAACGCCATGGTGAAGCGGCATGGACAAATGGAGCAATTCATGTACAAGAGCTTCTTCCGGATAACCTTGATCAGAAATAAAAATCCGGCCAAAAGGTAAGGGTGCCATATTTTCACCAAGATGTTTGACCTCTCTGACGAAACTGCTGAGTGAATGATCTGTTTTGTCCAACTCCAGGTTGTCGCCGTAAAACCAAAGAACTTGATCTATTAAAGGCTCGACCGCTGATTTTCGTTCGGGGGATATTCTATCCAAAAGTTGTTGCTTGCCGATGATCGCCATAATGATTAAAATAAAGAAACCTGCTCCGCTGATCCGGATTGCTGGTTTTGATAAGCTCTTACCAGGCTTAATATCTCTGTTCCTAATTGGCTGGCTTTATGAGGCCCAACACCTTTGATTGCACCAAGCGCTTTAAGACTCGCCGGCATTTTTAAGCCGATGGTGTTAATGGCCTGATCAGTGAATATCATGGATGGGATAGTATTATCCAGAGCCGCTTTTTCTTTACGCCAGTACAGTAAGCTGTTGACCAAATCTTCGTGGGGATGAGCGCTCAGGGACTTGCTGAATGCTTTGAAGCGGTCACGATCTTTTCTTTTAAATGCTGAATAAGCGTTTGTAGAAAATTCCTGTTCGCTGAAATACTCCATTATTTCAGCTTTTTTTAGTAGCACGTCGATGAGTGCATCGGCTTTCTGTGCTTGAGCTTTCGACCCGTCCGCGGCGGCGCGTAGTTGAGGTTCTACGGCACTAACGGCATTTCGAAGTTTTTCATTAAAATAGCTCGCCGCTTTTTTGATCCGTGCCTGAGCATAGTTCGGTAATTGTGGCTGGGTTTTAATAGCGACATCAATGATGTCTTGTTCCAGCGATGTCTTGAGCACTGGCATTTTTTTAAGATTACTGCTTAATTCAGAAAAATTGAATAATTCTTGCAGTAAAAACTGTCGATAGCGCTCTTCATCTGATTTTAAAGAGATGGTATCTGGCGTTAGCAGGTCTGCGGTAGCGTCGAAATTTTTGACATAAGGATCTGCGATAATGTTAGCTTGGGTTACCGGTCTTCTTAGTAGCAATCCGTCAAGGCTTCGGCATCGACTGAGCGCGACATAAGTTTGACCAGGTGCAAAGGCCTCGCTTACGTCTACAATGGCCTTGTCGAACGTTAGGCCCTGACTTTTATGAATAGTGATCGCCCAGGCTAATTTAAGCGGTATCTGCGCAAAACTACCCGCCATACTTTCACCGATCTGCTCGTCTTCCAGTTTGTATTTAATATTGGACCATTCGGCTGCCTGAACGACGATCTCCCTTTGCTCATTTCCACATTGCACCCAAACGGTATCGTTGGTTAAGCGGATTACTTGCCCTATTTTGCCATTGAAATATAATTTTTCCGGGGAATTGTCATTTTTGACGAACATGACCTGAGCGCCTATCTTTAATTGCAAAAGGATGTCCGTCGGGTGTCCGTCGGAAGGAAATTCACCACGGATGGTCGCTTTGTATTCCGTGATCTCGCCCTGCAATTCTTTAATACGGGATGCGTTGATCTCCTGAACAATACGATTATGGGTAGTCAGTACAATATGGTCATTGGTATCCTCCGGTGCTGCCACATAACATTCATTTAAACGTTTCAGCGCCTCATCGGTCATTTGCTGTTCGCGTACCTGATTCAGGATATCGACAAACGCTGGGTCTGTTTGCCGGAACACTTTCTTTAGTTCGATCCGGACAAAGCCGGCCTTTGCCAGTGCCAGGCTGCTGAAAAAATAGGGGGTCGTATAAAAACCGCGTAAGAGGGACCAATCTTCATCCCGTACGATGGGACTCAATTGGGATAGATCTCCGATCAGCAATAATTGTACGCCGCCGAAAGCGTGCTGGCTGCCTTTGATGTTCCGAAGCAATAAATCTATCCGGTCAAGCACGTCAGGCCTCACCATGCTTATCTCATCGATGATGAGTAGCTCCAGGGCCCGTAACAAGTCACGTTTTTCAGATGAGAAAAAAGTTTCCGGCTGTTCAGTGCTGTTAGGTAGCAGGGGGCCGAAGGGTAACTGAAAAAAGGAATGAATGGTCATACCTCCGGCATTGATTGCTGCTACCCCGGTAGGGGCAACGACTGCTAATTTTTTTTTAGAATTTTGCCGTAGCTGGCGCAAAAAGGTAGTTTTCCCTGTACCTGCTTTACCTGTCAAAAAGACAATGCGGTTGGTGCGATGGACGTAGTCATCGGCAAGCCGGAGTAAGTCGTTCATGATCCGGGGGAAATGATCCGGGTTATGGTTTGCTGCTCCCAGTCGTTGTAATTGTCTGGATCGCGTTCAAACTCTTGCCAGGCGGTGTGTATGAGCCCGATCCAACCTTGAGCGTTGCTGGTATAGTCCGCAAATTTAATGGGGTCGGCTTCCGTAATCATATCATCCAGCGCTTGCGCTACATCATTTTCCCAGGCAGGCTCATAAAATCCGTAGTAATCTTTTGGTGCACCGAGTGCCGCTGCAATGGTGGCCCATTCTTGCTCCAGTTCGTCGGCTTCCTGCTTCAGACCAAGCGCACGACAGCGGTGGGCGATGAACAAGATACGCAGTCCGGTGACCGGATGGCTGCTATTGAACAAGTCTTTCTCCGGACGATAAAAAGCGGAACGCCCCTGCATGCGCAAATAATAACTGAAGGCACGTACATAGGTTAGTCCGCCGATCTCGACACCCACTGCATCGCAAAAAAGTTCTTGTATCCATTCATACCAGGTTTCTACTTTTTGCCGCGCCCGGTCGGCGGCAGCTAAGTAACTGGAATCGTTCTTCCGGACAGCTGGTGTAAGATAGCCGCTTAGTTTTTTTTGAAATTCCCGCACCAGGTCGTCCATTTCGGCACGATGATGCTGATAGAGATAATGCCCCAGCTCATGGAAAAACAGAGGCAGATACAACAAGCTTTGCTGTGCGGCTATTGGCAAATAATAACTTACCGGGTAATCTACAGTGGGTAAAATGGCAAAATCACCATCTAATACGAAGAAAGGTTTTTTGGAGGTTTGCGGGTGCGCGCCATGCAGCCAGTGTAAAAGTTTAAGGGTAAGCCCATCGTTGCGGTGTGTACGGTATAATCCCGGTAAATATCGGGCATCCAATAGGCGGAACAGTTGTTGCAAGCTCGAAAATTCGTTGAAGATATCAACATAGATATCCTCTTCGCCCAAATCGGTTAAGAAAGCTAACTGTTTCAGACCGGCCCGGATATCGGTATAAAAAACGGAAAGCCAGCTTTGAAATAGCGCCAACTCGGTCGGTACGCTTTTAGCCGATACAATATCGATTGTCGCGTCGAGTTCCCGGGTGAAATCTTTGATAGACTGGGTAAGTATTTGCTTCATTAAAGTTCGCCTATCAGTTCGCGGGTATCAAATGAAAGATGGTCTTCTAAAAGCGCCCGGAACTCCGTTAGAGACTCGATCAGCTTTGGCATATCTTCGGTTACCGAGGAATCCAGGAGTTCAAGAACAGCCTGCGGGTTCTTTTTAAATAAAGGAGAACGGTAACGGCTGGTACGCCCTTTGGCTTCGGCGAATTTACGCACCAAATTCCGGTAACGTCCATCGACACCGGTAAGCGCATTGGCATCTTGTTCTGTGGCGATAACCAATGAGTTCAATTTGCTCAGGAAGTTTTTAACGACTTCTTTAGCGGCCTGGATCTCGTCGGCAGGCTGCTGGTCGCTGATACCTTTTTGGGTCAGTTTTAAATGGATCAATAATTTATTGAGCCGTTCTAAGAGGCTTTGGCCTCTTTCAAAACTTTGTATGGCGAGTTGCTTGGTTTCCATAATAATATGATTAGCTGATCCGGTGAATTTCCTGGGCTGCCCTATCCTGTAGTTCCTCATCTGCGCGTTTGGCACAATAGGTCAATCTTTGAGCAACGCCGGGACTGGCGTAATTCAGTTGTGAAGTAACAAATATATCCTGCAGTACTTTCATTAAGTCTGCCTGCGTGTGTTTATTTTTAATCAGTAAAGGTGACGCGGTGCCCTGGTGGAGCGTTCCTTGCCCGGTGGTTGTCAAAACCACCGTATTACGGTCTATTTTAAACCAGCTACCTTCGAGCGCGTTATTAATTGAACCGTTCTCCCGTTCCCAGATACGGACCTCTTTTAAGGTAGATTTATGGTATTCCACAAAATCGAAAACAAAATCCTGCGGGAAAATGCCTTCTGATTTTAGTTCGGCAATGGCTTCTTTGACTGCGCTAAACTCTTGTTTACAATCTTTCCCGTCCCGGAGAATAAGCAAGGATTTTAACCCGTACTTGGCTATCGTTTCCTGATGTAACCCAAAGAGTTCTTTGAAGTATTTTTTCAAAAAGAGCGGATTAATGGTTTCCTGTTGTTTGGGATCAGTCTTCTTTTTAACCACCGCATCAGAATGTGGAACGGCCATCTTTTGTCCGAAAATGAACAGCGAAAAAGCCAAATGCGTATGCCGGGCACTGACGTCGATCATCAGTTGCATATCATAATTCAAAGGGGTATTTGGTACATAGGCCAGACAACCCAACTGCTGAAGTACATCGTAAGTGATCAACTCAATATACGCGTTCCAGTTCCGTTCCCCGTTTTTGTTCCGGCCGTCCTTAAAACTGCTGTAAGCACGGTATTTGCGGCGTAGTTCCTGCTCGGTCAGCCGTTTGATCTTCCAGTCAGTCAGCCCGTAGCGGATGAGGTAGTAATTGGCTGACTCGTCATTATCAAAAGTGAATACCACCATTCCAGGTTCCCGGTAATTACGCTTCAAATCCGTAATGGCTTGTTCCTGATTGGTAAAAGAATCAATCACCGGCTGTACGTCGACGCCGGTTAATTTGGTGATTTTGCTGCAAATATCCTCCGATAGCTTTTCAGCAATCTTGCCGTCGAGTCCATGCGGCAGCAGGAAATGGATATCGCGCTCCATGCCCGGGGGGACGTAAAAACACCCGCATTCTTCCAGCATGCGCTTACGGTTACGGAAATGGTCTTTATATTTTTGCAGGGTCTTTTCGGCAGGTGCCGGAAGTAAACGCCCGTCACCGTAGCGGAGGCCGGTCATATCCAGTGTCCCGCAGTTAACAGGTTTAGGAGCGAAAAAGCCATTTTTAACACCAGCAAAGTTAGTACCGAAGGGCTTAGCGCCTAAGCCTGTCCAAAGTTCACGCAGCAATTCATCGCGCAAGGCGGGTGCGATCTTATCCACCTGGCTCATGTCGTAGTCCAATGCGTCGTTCGTCACACGTAAGTACAAGCGGTTCGCAGGAACAGGCACCGGTGCGTTATCTTCGGTACCAGGAAAGGACACCATTGCTACGCGGTCAGTCGGCTTTACGTCGAACCGGGCGTAATTTTTTTGGTAATACTCCCAGGCATGCTGATAGGTAGTGCCGCCGATCTTCAGTTTACGGGTGCTGGACAAGGTCACATCGGCAAGGTATTTTACAAAATAACATTTGACCCGGCCGTTAGGGCCATCATAGTATAAGGTACCTTTATTTTCACCATACCGCCCGGAAAGTTTATAGAACCGGTTCACATTTTTCGATGAAAAGTAATCGTCCACAGTCATACTTGAAAAAAAAGCCGTACCGACGTTGATGGCGATACCGAGTCCTTCATTTTCCAGCATTACATCTGCGATCTCATATTTACGATAGGCTTCAATATCCGCCACATGTTCTGAGCCGCTGAGGAAATCATTTTTTAAGAAAGGTTCTTTTTCATAAAAAATCCGCGGGCTGTCCAGCCGCCAAAACTTGTCTTTGACCGATAGATTCAGCAACAGGGCTTTTTTATACAAATCAGCTACCAATTGGCCTTGATTCGGCTCGTTTACAGCCAGCGCTATATTGCCGCTAAGGGGTTTGAGTTCGATGATCCAGTTATCCACGGTAAATTCTTTACGCGGAATATGGTCATGGCATTCCGTTAAAATACCTTTTACCTGGCCGGTCTGCATATAGGGGACGGCGGCTATACCAAAATTTTTACCGATATAAGTACAAAGGCGCTGCGCCTTTTCCTTAGTCAGTTCGTCGGTATCCAATTCATACTGCCGCGCGATCAGTCGCAATTGCGCACCATGGTAGACCAGCTTGATATTCGTTTCTTTACTCATAATCCTTATTGTTTACTGCATATTTCCTGATAAGCGCACAGCGCGCAGACCTTTGGCTGACCGCAGGCGCTGAACGCCTCAACGGTGCCGTTATCACCGAATTCTTCCATTTCTTTTAATAACTCTACATCCTGCAATATCCTAGCTCTTGCCCGTCGCAGCTCCTGCGCGGAAAATAACAGCGGTTCCAAAACCCCTTCTTGCAGAAAAGCCTTATATAAACGTATCGCTTCCAACGGCACACCAAATTCTTCGTGCGCCCATAGCGCATAGGTTAACAGTTGCAGGCTGCTTTCCTCTGAATCATTTTGGCCAGTCTTCCAATCGGCAACTATCCAGCCGTTCTCCGATGGGTACATTAAATCGATCGCTCCCTCAATCAATATACCTTCATATTCCAGCGTGATTTTACGCTCGATCAGGCTATCCGCCTGAAGCGCACCTTCCCGCAAGGGTTTAAAATCATCCAGCAAATAGAACTGCTCTAAACTGATGCGCAGCTTTTCTCGCAGGTCATCTTTTAGCACCTCCGCTGTGACAGCGCCGTAATAGAGTTCCTGTATTACAGCGGGTGCACGATAATCGTATTCCCGCACCGCTCCGGCAGTGACCTCGCCCGTATGACGTACGGCATCATCCAGCAGCTTATAAGCAAAGCTTACCACTTGTGACATTTTCCAGAGTTGCCCTTGACGCGCATTGGTTAAATAAGCCTTAATCGCCCGGTGGGCGATCTCCCCGGCCACCAGTTGCCCGGTCGCCAGGTTTTTTAAGAATTGTATCCGCTCTTTTTGAGGTTCCGCTTTTGCTTTACGTTTACTGCCGCCAAAATAATGGTAATAACCATTACGCGGACAAGAACCAAAAGCGCCCAGCCGCGAGAACGACCAGCGTGCCTTTACCGGTTTTACGGTAAGCACCGCTGCAGCAACAGCCGGTATCGGGTTCCCAAAAAGATCGAATTGATCCATTATCTTAGCTTTTTTAAATTCGTGATCATCCGGTCCCATTCATGGTCCGTCAGCCGCATATCCTTAATTTCATTCATAAACTTGATCGCCGAAGGGCTGGAGGTGATCGCGTCACTCAATTCACCGGTCAGCTTACCCGATTTAGATAATAATATTTCGGTTGAAACTTCCAGCACCCCACACATTTTTTGAATAGTATCCGCTGAAGGCGGCGCCATCCGGTCATTTTCAACTTTGCTGATATAGGAAAAGTCAATGCCCACCTTATCCGCTAAATCGCGTTGACTAATCCCTTTTTCCCGTCTTATCGCTTTTAATAGCTGTCCAAAAGTCTGATCCATATACAAATATACAAATGTTGAGTTGAATGTCAACATCTATTTTAAAAAATATTTTTTTCGTAATTTGTCCTCATCCTTAATCATCCCAACATTTGAAAAAAGCCACACCCGCCGATCTCGGCAGATTCACCTCGCAAACGGTCAACCATTCCAAGCATGTTTATTTCCCACTGCCCGAGGCTATTATCATTGAACTGATGGAAACATTATATTTCGCTAGTATGCAAAGCGAAGAAGGGGAACTGGTTAAAGTAAATGTGACTTTTGTGGACCCGGAAGCTCCCAAAGAAGATCCAAGCGTAACAGAACCATTAGATAACTGGCAGTTAAGCCGTTTTGAAAAACCGATCGCATTGGAGATCAAAAACGTCGTGAAATTGTCCAAAGCGGCTGATCCCTGGAGCAGCTCTCTCGCGGTGTATTTTGATAAGGACGAAAAGCTATGGATAATTGGGTTACTTGATCAGGCGGTCCACATTCAACGTTTTTTTAACCATGAGGACCGTAATAAGCCTGCTTTGCCCGGGATATTCCAGGTGCAGGTCACCGGTGTGGGGATCATGTCGGTGATATTCGATTACCAACTAATCGCGACACTTCGTCAAAACGTGTTGGTCACCCGGTTTTCTGATGTGCTGAAATATGGGCAGGTATCAAGGGCCCTGTTGGCTGACACAACACCATTGAAAAAGCATCTTGCTAAATTTATACGCCAAAACTTTAACTATACAAATATCCGGGAATGGGACAGGGAAATTGAAAATACTTGGCGTAATACCATTTCACGCATTCTCATACAGATCCGGAACTATCATCACGGGGGCGCGGTACTGATCACTGACCATACAGAAGGTTTGGATATTAAATACAAAATGCTTTATCCACGGCTCGCCAATGCCATACGCCATGCACTGGAATGGTCGATGGGCTCGTCTATGTATAATCGTGATTTCTTAAAATACCCTGATGAGCCCATTGATCAGGAAGCTTTTTTCGAAAGCGAAATGACCAAGCATCAATTAAACGCGGCAGGAAATGAATTAAAGGGTGCTATCCGGTTTCTGGCTTCACAAAGTTGTGTTGACGGCTTAGTATTATTGAACCACAAATTGGAAGCGGTTGGATTTGGCGTAGTCATTTCTGAAATCGACCTGCCGGAATTTGTTTACCATTCAGAAAACAACGAAGCTAAACCCGGCAAACTGATCGAGCGACTGCCGGATACACTTGGCACCCGGCACCGTTCTATGATGTCTTACTGCTGGAAAGACCCACAAGCCCTTGGCTTTGTCGTCTCTCAGGACGGTGATATAAGGGCGTTCAAACGGGTAGACGACCACCTGATCATGTGGGAAAATATCAAAACCCAGAAGTATTTGAAAAGTAAAAATATCGTCAATGATAAAATACCGGTGGTCTTATAAGGAAATAATCGAATACGACACAGAAGTTGAAGAACGCAAAGCTGCAAACGAAACGGGAAATTCGTAAATTTGCTTGTCATATTAAGTTATGCGGTTCGCAAGATCGATAATACGCTAAAGGAAGCCTTGCCGGAATCAAACTGGTAGCTTTAATCAAACCATACCTAAGAAATGAAACCTTTAAAAACAATGGCTTGCTGGTCAGACCTTTTAGGTTTCGGAAGCCGGCTCAATGATTTAGGGTGGGATTTAAACAATGACACCGGACAAGTGCTAGCGAGCAGACTCGTCAAATTTGCCTCACTTATTATGGAACATGCCGCTCCGGTCGAGCAAGGCATCTTTATCAATGATGGGCTGATTAGAACCCTGGACCCTCATTACTTTAGCGGTGATAATATTAAAGCAAAAATCTGTACCTGGCTTGATAACTGTATTATGACGCATTGCCGCATCAACCAATCCGAAAAAGATAAATGTCTGCCCGGCGTCAGGAGTATTATCTGTCAGGGCCAGGTTTTAGATTATGAACCTACGACCATCAGCCATTACCGGGAGCCGTTTCAGTCCCGTAAACCGATCACCCAATTAAATACTGCACTATCGAAATGTTATCTTGCAGATCAGGCAGGAAGTCGGGTTGGTATGAAAAAGGGAAGCGTTTATATTGAAGAAAATATTATCGATTATCTCGTCAAAGAACTAGGCTATTTGAAACATGATGATTTTTTATTTTCCTATCCTGATTGTTTCAACCTGGATGACCATTCCAAATACCAATCCATCGACGAACTGCTTTTCATTAAAGACCCCCTTTTAAGAGAAGATGCCGAAGATTCGCCCTATCGGGTACCATGGTTTAAATTTGGCGATAAGGTATTTGTAGAAAGCGGAAACCTGAAATTTTATGTAGTTGAAGTTTTAGCGTATAGTCCGATAGAAGAATTTGCGCTATGCTGGTATGATACATTTTCAGGCGCGGCTCATGGTGTCACGCGCGGCGCGGCTCCTGACCTAAATACGCTGGTAGAAGCCAGTCTCAAAGAACAAGCCAATCCAGAGATAATCCGCCCTTTAGCTGAGTACGCGATGAAAATAAATATGCAAAAGCATATCAAATATGTAAATCCGGGTACGCCGGCATACGATCTGTTGCTTCAAATTTTAAGATAAAGGACTTTGACAAAACAACGCGCTGAAACATCAAAACTATCCAGGATAGGGGTAAATAAGGTCGAAAACGCCATACTTGGATTTGGCCACATCTGGCGGGAACAAGCCATCGAAGATATTGGGGTTGATGCTATTATTGAGTTATGTCTTGGCAATTATCCAACAGGAAAACTGGTGGGGGTACAAGTAAAAGCCGGAAATAGTTATCTTAAAGACACGCCGGGCGGAGAGTTCACTTACTCTCCAAATAAAACAGATATAGAATATTGGGAAAAACTTACATTGCCATTGATGATAGTTTTCTATCATCCCGGCAACAACTGCTGTTACTGGAAAGATATTAGCAATGAGATCAATCAACAAGGAAATGACCTTTCTGCCGCCTTAAAGATCAATGTCCCTCACGCACAAACTTTATCGGGCGATTTCGACAATTATATTAAGAAACTGTTTGACCTGGTCGTTCCGACAGATGATGAATTCCGGTTGTTGACGGAGGAATTAAACAACCTGAAATGGGTAAGTCCTGAATTTGATTTGGCGATAAGCGGGACCGATATTTTCATGAACGGGCTTTGGGGATTATGTACCAAGGTCATGTTTCACTTAAGCCTGATCACTGATACACTTAAGCGGAACCTGATCAAAAGAAAAAAGCCCGCAGTCATCCGGATGAGGTTAGACCGGCATTCACTACAGAACTTTATCATTTCTTACCTGAGGATCTTGAAAAAGCATCGTTTAGCCGATTTTGACACCAACGACGTCAATCATACAATCTATGTAAAAAGGGAATGGCCGACATTTATTGCTCCATTAACCCTTAGCGGCCGAAAGTATATTGATTACCTAACAAAGAATGCGATCAGCGAAGATGGGGTTCACGACCGCCAGTTCTTCAATCTCATATACCTTCCCCATGTATTTATAGAGGTATTTGATCACTATTATCCGGAACAGGAAAAATTAGGGCGCCCCTGCGCAGTATGTTGATTAGCTTTAATCGGTATATCAATGATTATATATTACAGGATATAATTTGGGAAGATACTATTCCAAAAACCACGAATTATCAACACATTTCTTTCGAAGAGTTGCGATATTATATCGGACATATTTTAAAGGATACACCGAAGGACAATATATTGCTTCGCCATCAGGATGAGTTGATTAGTCCGCTTAATTGCTGGTTGGAAGACTATATCGACAATTCCAATGCTTTATCGTTGGCCGACCTTGAATATGAAGTTGCCGTGGATAAAAGCGGACTTGCGTTCGAATTTTTCAATACCATGAGTTTTGGCGCGGAAGTATTTGAAACCGAAATTCCTGAATTTATCGATGTTGGGAAATTATGGATCACATACCACGTACAAAAAGAACATTACGAAAAAATGGAAGCCATATTCCGAGCCAATAATCGAAAGCCTTAATCGACTCGTTCACATCCTCTAATTTCATTCCGGCCATTCATTTAAAAAGCGGCAAATTATTCCTTAATATCATTTTTCGTGAGGTGGTAGAAATTTATCCAATTCTTCAACCTCATTTGCGGTTATTTCGATCATTTTCGTGTTATCCTTTTCCAGAATCAACTTTGTCTTAGCCAAATCGTAAACCATACGGATTCTTTCACGTTCTGTTTCAATTTTGGTTTTTTCCAACTCAGCATCCCGTTTACTTTTTCTATTTTGCACCCAACCAGTGATCGCAGCAACCACTATTGGGCTTGCCGCAGAAATTAAGCCAATCAATCCGGGTTCCAGTTGCATACCGGGGGTAGATTTATAATCTTCATCCACTTCCAGTGTAGGATCCGCCTCATAAATTAATTGATGGATTTCTTTAAGACTGTCGTGATCACTTTCGATTCTGATTTTCATTGAAATATTTTGTTTAAGGTTTTAAAAATTAAGTCTGTTGCGGGGAGGTTATTTTTAGTTAAAAACTCCCGCCAAATCCGAACTTCCGCTAATGCGAATTTTGGGATAGCCAACGGCCCGGCGAATATCTGAAATTGTCCATCAACTTCTTTAGTCTCATGTTCAACAAACATGGGCAGTAATATAAATTTATGATCGATTTCGCTATCAAAATTAATATAGTACAAAAGTTCAGGCACTAGCTTTTTACTTTCTCTGATAAAATTTGTCACTTCGGGAATTGAAAAAATTGGCCTCGGATCATGGTTATATCCATAAAAATCAAGACTAATTGAAGAAAATAGGGTCTGATTTGATTCTTTATACTCCTCCTTAAGGAAAGCAATAAAATCCGGGAACATTGTTTTTGATCTTTCATCCTTAATATCCTGGGCATCGATAGTTAAGAGATATCCAGGATTGAGCAATTTGTATTCAAAACTGCGGGATTTTGAAGAGCGACGACTGTATTCTTCATAATTGGCGTCCGCTTCTTCCTTAGTGATCTTAATCAGCGTTTTATTTGCTAGATCTATTTTTCTTTGGAAAAGATACGCAAACCATTGGGGAAATCCACAATCCTTAAAATTTAAAGGAATAGAGTTCCAAAGCTTGCAAAGTCCGAGGGAATAGTAAGAACAATCCTGATGATGACAGTTGTTATCTATGGAAGAATGAATCTTTGAAAAAAGAGCCATGTGCGTTTCCTTTATCTTGATGAGTTCCTTCACGTAAAAAGGATAGGTATGACCCTGTGGTGTTTTTGCATCACGATATTCTTCTCCCATAACAATCGTTCCGTTTCTTCCATCAAAATCCTTATAATGGTAATGGATAGCAAAAGGATAAAATTCTTTCAGCAACTCCTGAAAAGTAGCTTTGTTCGCCTGCAAAATATGGGTTTGATAAGACGGATCGCTTTGGATACGGGCCGCGACTTTCTTAAATTGCAGGTTCAGCGGAAAGTGTAACGCCCCTGTGCCTCCCTCTGCTCTGGCAGTAACAAGCTGCATGTTTTCATAATGGACCGTAGAAGCAGGAATATTCATAAGAAAATGATGCTTTGAGGGGGCAAGAACAATACGCCCCATCTTACTTTCAAGAAATGACATGACATCCTTAAAAAGTTCATGCATTGGTCTTTTTTTGTAGTTCAGTCCACGGATATTGATATAGGAAACTGCACCACAAAAGCCAGATAACGGATCGGTACAGCTAAAGGCCACCTGCACTATCAATGGTAGCAGGTTAAATGTGTTTTCTCTGCCCAATACTGTTTTCAGGAACCGGTAGGTCTTTTTATAACAATTGTTAGCGGGGTTATTTATCCATTTTTCAAAATCCTCTGCATTTGGATTTTCAACATTTATCCGATACTCAAAAATAGTCGTGGCATCTTCAAGTAGATCGTTTAATGTAAATACATTGCTGCCATACGTCTCCGTTTCCGGAATCCGGATTTTAAGATGAGCCTGGTCAATATAAAACTCAACCAGTTGGTGAAGAAAATAATAATTTCGAAAGAAATCATCATTCATGTGTAAACTGCTAATTGGATAAGAATCAGCCGTGGAATCTTTTAAATCCTTCCCTAAATACATTAAATTATCAAGCTCCAACCAGCTTAAGTAATATAGGAAAGGATAAAACAAACCTTGAAGATAATGATGAAACTCATGCGAAAGCACTTTTAGCATTTCCTCATTTGTATTGTGTTCCGTTAAAAGATGTTGTGTAATAAACTCCCGCCTAATTGGAGCCGATGTTTCAGCCTCTTTCATATATTCACGCATGGCATCAGTTGTTTCCTGTGGCAGCCCGGAATACCTGTTGATATGAATAATTCTTAATGTAGTATCAAGGTATGATTTTACTTGCGGCATGATAAGATTTGTACAGCAAATATATAGAACGATAATCCGAATGCGCCATTATAAATAAGATTACATACGTATTAAATAATTAGCACTCGATTCAATTTTCAGATATAGCTATCATTGTAAATATGAAAATCAACTTACTCACATAATGTGGGTATTCGTTTTCATCGATATGGAGCGTTTGTTCAAAAATGCTGCGAAATGAATCAATAAATTAATCTATTTAAAGTGTCACGAAATTAACAGTTTGTTATTCCGGATTCGGATGGTCTGCCTTTTGGAATATCAAGTTCCCGTCCGCTCTCTTCAACCTACGTTGCGCAAACCGGTTAACTCGGCATATTGATCGTATTGATAGAAGCCTTGTATAATATCGAATTTGCTCCGATAGCAAAAGCCGGCATTCAACAGCACTCTTTTTGCTGCGTGATTGTGGTTGTTAATTACAGCGCCTACCGTTGCTATTCCGCGCGATTTCAATTCAGTCATCAATTGAGGCAAAAGCTTGGTCATGATTTTCTTGCCTTTGGCACTGCTGCGCAGATAAAATTCTATGAAATAGGGTGGCTGATTTATTTTATAGTATGCGCTTATCGTTGATGGCGCAAAAATATCGACCATTCCCAATATTTTACCGGAACTTTTATCGGAAATGAAATGCAGGAAATTATTTCCGCAATGGAAGTTCAAAATGGTGCTCTTCAACCAATTTTCAGCATCGGAAACAGACCGTAGTCGTTTATCAGGAAGGAATTCTAATGTTCCCTGGTCAGAAAAGATCTGATAAATATCTTTGACTATAGTTTCATATCGTTCCAGTTCCTGAGGCCTGATCGCATGAACGATAACCTGGTCATTTTCTAAATAGATCGGGTCGAGCATAGGGGCCAAAATATCAATTTCGATGACCTGTAACAAACTTTATTTTAACTATTGGCATCCTATGCGCGCTAAACCTTTGTCTGCAAATACTTTGTAAATGAAATTCTAAATCCTAACCGGCGCACCATAACAGGGCATTGTCCTCGCTGATTGTGCGCGATGCCCAGTTCAAAATAAATTAATTTTCGTCCAGTAACAGGTTGTATTCCATGTAAAGCGTTGTGAAAATTTTATCTAATAGCACTAGTAAAGTAAATCGGACAAAATAATTATCATTCTTCGAATTGGTTTTTAGTAAAGTGTTTAACGTTGGCAGATTTTCCTGGTACGATAAGGTATTGTGGGCACACCTGTTCCTGTGGCGATATAGCAACTCGTATTTTTCCTGTAGTTTAGGTTCGAACAAGTTTTTCTCGGTTATAAATTCAACTGCTGGGATAACTGTCAAATCATTCTCAAAATCAATATAACTGTTTTGCGACCAGCTTGACAAATTAGTACCCGAAAATATCGCTTTCATTTCCAATAAAGTTTCCACTTCCAGTGCACGCTTATCGATATCCCGGTGAGCCCTGAAATTGGGTTTGAAATTGGTGATCAGCTCAACCAGATCTTTATAAATGTCTTTCTTCTCCTTATATGAAGAGCATTCACCAAAAGGCGTTTGCGTATATCTTTTGTATCGATAGAAGTAATCATTAGTTGCCAAATCCCAAACTATACACTTCATTTTTTGTTCCTGGAATCCCGTCATCTTCAAGAATACGGATTGAAAAATGTATTCGCTCAGTGGATAGGTCTCAATCCCATCACCAATACCATTGTTGGACACGACAACCTCGGTTAAAATCCCCGAAATCGGCGACAAGATAAAATCCCTATGCTTGTCCATTCAAATATCCTTGATAAATAGCAATAGAGAAGTTCATTCGTTCCTTCAGATATTTCAATGCAGCGGGCGCTTTTCTGTGGTTTGGATCTAATTTAAAAGATCGTATTTTCACTTCGAGTGCTGCTTTTAGTTCATCTCTTCTCGCGACATCGATCACCCGCTGCCGAAACAGAATGAGATAAATGAGGCCAAAGAAGTACATATCCATATCGATGATCGAATTCGCCTGTTTTGGTATATCTAATGCCACGATAGTTTGCTTTAAAATATCGAAGCGCGGTGCGTAATTTTCATCCCGGAATAAACTTCGGAACTCTTTAAACAGCGGAGACGGTGTTTCACCCACCATAGCATAAATAAACTCCTCATAATACTTTTCCATTTTGGGCTTATAACCCCTGGCGATCTTATCAGAACTACCGTCTTTAGCATACTGAAACAACAAAGCCAAAAGCCGGACAAAGTCAGTTTTTGTTACCGTGTTGAAATTTTTGACAGTGTAGTCTTTGATAAATGCAGGGCTGAAAAAATCCTTCAGGTCCTTCTTCAGGAAGTATAATGATTCCCTGCTTTCTTGTGGAAATAGTTCCTGACCCTGAATATTGATGTTTCTAAAGACTGACGAATAATATCGTTGTTGCACCTGCGGGTCAACGCTTTGCGGAACTAAATAGGAGAACCCCAGAAAAGTTTTTTTCAAAAACGCCTCGTCGATATCAAAATTGACCGGCTTATAATTTCCTGCAACTATTTTCGCTTGAATCTCGTCTTTGTTTCTTCCTTTCTCGGTTAACTTTCTGAAATCCCAATCCAAGATGTCATCAAGCTGTTCCTCGCTCTCCTCTACCTCATCATCGTTCTCATTAGCTAATCTTTCGACCGTACTTCGGAAATGCTGTTGGTCTGGATATAATCCAAGGTATGCAAGCAGAATGCTGGTCAGCCGCTGCTGGCCGTCGAGGATATAGTTTACGTTGTCAGGTCCATTCTTAAATGCGCCGATCGTAATTGGTGGCACGAATTGTTTCTTCTTGAACGTGTCGACCAGGGTCTTCACTTTCTGTTCGTTCCAGACAAAAAATCGCTGATAATCGGGAAGAATAATATTTTGTTTTAAAATGAGATCAAGCCAATGACTTAGTGAATATTGGCCATAGTAAACGCGGTTGTCCATTAATGATGAAGATTAAGGTTGGTACTATTGCATTCTACTCCGCAATTCGCACGCTCCAATATTAGGTATTTTAAAGAGAATATGTTCCTTATCTTCACATTTTCTTCTCGACCTCTATCTCGATCCTTTCATGTTTTACCTTCAAACGCATAACGTCCTCGCTATGACTGCCAAAAACTAACCAATCAGTAGGGAAGCGTCTCACTGCAGGGGGTAGCTTGGCGTGCAGTTACCGTTTAGCAGCCCCTTTTTTTAGTCCCCTTCCTTTTTTCTTCAACGGTATTTTTGTGTTTAATAGAGTCGGATATAGTTGCTTTTTATGTTTCTGTTTTTTTATTTGATACAGTTTGAAGCTTCAACCAGGATTAAATTATATTTGAAGTCAACCTAATCTTGCGAACTATGACTACAAGCGGGTTGCCTAAAACACCTAAAGAGGACGACCTGTTAATACTTATTGAACAATTCAAAGCCGGGCTCGTGGCGAGAGCAACTGGTGGTGGCTATGAAGAGGCCGAATATCAGAAGATCAGAAAGTTGATCATGACGAACCCTAAGCTGGAAAAAGTAGCACCCCGATTCCTGAAGGTCTGCAGGACTGTTGACGACTTTTGGCAATGGATAAAAATTGAAGCAGATAACTACGCGGGCAGGCGAAACGCATTGAATAGTTTCTTCAACCCATTATTGGATCTTGTGGAGTTTGAAAACGGAGGTGCAGCGTTGGAATTCAACAAAAATTATGAGGAAAAAGACGACATTGGCCACGGCGGCTTCGGCGTAGTTTACCGTTACGAACATCGTCTTTTAAAAATGTCCTTTGCCGTAAAAATATTTGCCCCTTCATTCTATGAAGCGGGGAGTAAGGAAATGGAGCAGGAGCGTTTTTTCCAGGAATCAAGGATGCTATTTACCATGAATCATCCAAACATCATCCGGGTTTATGATGCGGGATTGATCGGTAGCCGACCGTTTATTCGTATGGAATACTTTGCCGGCAAAAACCTAAATCAAATCTTAACGGACCATGGCGTTCAGTCAGAAGCTAAAGCGCTCATCGCCATGAAGAACATGACGAGTGCGATTGAGCATGCCCATAGTCACGGAATTATACATCGTGACCTGAAACCGAGTAACGTCATGGCTGCGGTGCCAAATCAATTCCGGGTGATCGATTTTGGACTTGGGATTTTCGTTGAAAATGAACTGCATTCCAGGCTTACAAAAACAGGCTCTCAAACTATTAGCGGATACTACAATGCGCCAGAACTGGTTGCCAGCCCGAAGCTAATCGATAAGCGCTCAGATATCTATTCTTTGGGTGCGATTTGGTATACATTACTGACAGGACAACCGCCGGCGGGCAGCGACTTTATCAGTACATTGGTATCAATGAAGATAAGCGACAAAACGATCGAGGCGATTAAAAAATGTTTAAACCCGTTAGAATCACGCTACGCTGATTGTAAAACGCTACTTGAGGATTTGGAAACCATTTAAACTATCGGGAACATCAAAATAGGGTTGTTATGGGATATATGAAGTTTATAAATGAGAGTTACTTACTTGCCCTGCTCGGCAAAAACTTACCAATCAGTGCAATACAGATCGCTAAATATCTCGACAAATACCTCAACCACCTCTGTGATGATGGGTATACGCTTCCAGTGGATTTACTGATGCATAATGTTTCGCCGAACAGGGACCGGAAAACCAGTGAATTCGCAAAGATCGATACTGATTTTCGTTTGGACGTTGACGCTGAAAAGCAAAATATTTCTATTGCCATGCTGGACTATACCGCTGCAAATGAAGTGGAGCGGCCATATCAGGATCGGCGTGTGGTTTTACATATCCTGGTTAAAAATAAATTCAATACCTCCTGGGCAGTTCACATCCCGCTACAAGCCGTAATGCTAGGCTTCGGCAATCCATCAGACGGCTATCAATGCTACGCTCATTTCATCACTTTTTTAGGTGCTGACGGAACTCCTTCAGACCGTCATGAATTGTATTATTGCGGGATCACCAAACGCGGATGGCTAAAGCGGATGTCTGAACATTTCCGCAAAAGCGAAAAAGAAAGCAAAAATAAATTCCACCAGGAATGGCGTAAATATCAGGGCGATGCACATGTCATGTTGAATTCCGAATTGCTTGCTTTAAACCATACCCATGAAGGAGCTATGCTATGGGAAGAATGGATGGTGGCTAAGTATATTGTGGGAAGTAACTCTTTAAATACCATCCACGGGGGCTTTAAAGGGCTCGAAGAGTTGGGGGTATTCAAGCTGCCGGAAGGCGCCCGGGAAGGAATGAAGACCTGTCCTGGTTTTCAGGTTTCTTATTTCGGTAATGTTTCCCGCAAAGGTATCACCAATCCATACATGAAAAAGCTTTGGGAGGATGATCAGTTTTATGCGAAGTCAGTGGGTAACAGGGCTAACGCTTTTTCCCAAGAAACGATAGCAAAAATTCGGGGCCTTGCTCGCGATGGCCTTGATGCAGCGGCTATTGGAAAGCAATTAGGCGTTTCAAACCTGCGACGCTTAAGCAATATTATGAAAGGGAAAACCTATCACCGCATGTAAATTAGGCTTTCTGTTTAACAGTTCGTTTAACTTTAAACATCTTTTGCATCACGTCGCCTTATTGCAACTAACAGATGATGGCTTTTACCTTGACCTTATTATGTGAAGTTGGTTTTGGTTAGTTACGGAGAGGGAGAGTTCAGAACCTAAATTCTAATATGTAGAAAATCAGTGGCTTGGATTCATAAGTATTAATTACTCTACGAATGACGCAATATGTAATTTATTTATCAGTGAATTTAATTGAAATTTGAATTTTAGACTGCGGCTCAATTTAGAGAGGGAATGTTAAAAACAAAAATAACTCGATGATAATCAGCGAGTTATTTAGCAAGTACTCAGAGCGGGAATCGAACATCTACTGTAAGTCCTTAATTGTCAATAAGTTAAAAAGAGGTATATAGGCTACTCAATGAATCGTTCAATAAACGCATATCGGTCGTTTCCGATAACATAACAAAGGTATAAAACAAATTTGGCTAATTAATATCCCAATAATTAAAATGAAAAAATGGTACAAGAATGGGCAAATGGGAGAGTAGTGGTTGGAGTTCAATTAGCACTCACTAAGGAAACTTTTGGAGAAGGAGGGTCAATGCGTTATTTGGTATTTGATTTTCAATAAGTTACGCTTTAAGTATGTTTTACCATTCGAAATACGCAACAACAATAAATGTAGAGTTTTTGAAGATAACTGTTTGGTTAGACGAAGGTTATATGATACTGGTCCTCAAAAAATGAACTTTATCAAGCCCGAACATTGAGCCAGTTTTTAGTGGGTAAGATAGCATTGACTACTCGGGCAGTAATCCAGTCTTGGAACGCGATCCATTCAGCGAACAAAGCCTCAAGGCCACTAACGTTGGTACTAACACTGCAACAAGCCCGGGTATAAATTATATATTTACGTCGTCCGTTACAGAAATTGTTGGAAACGCTACAAGTTATAGTTCCATATATTTGGGAAGCTATTCTTTAGTAACCCGTATATCCAAACGCCTTTTGCCTTATTTAATAATTATTATAATCCCGATCTTAAATGGGAAACGCTCAGGACTATCAATATAGGCCTCGATTTCAGGTTAGCCGGCAAAAGGGTAACCGGATCGTCGAAGTATTTATCATAAAAAAGGGAGCGATTTTTTCGGAACAGCCATCGGCGGAGTAGAGTCGTAAATTTACAATAATGTGGCAAGTATGAGTGGGTGGGGTGGGTAAAGTTACATAAGACGAGAACTGAAGCCGGATCATAAAGATAAACGCCCAGCACGGGGCCTTTTTATAGACTGTTACTTTAAGTTTACTAATTCTTCGTTATCTTTAAGGCCACTACTTTGTGTGTAGATATTTAAACATTCCTGGGAAATTTCCCTAATCGTTTGGAATTCATAAATTGCTGCCTATTGACCAAACCAACATTAATGAGGATAGTTGTTGTTAACCAATACGTCGTTTATTCTCTCAGACAAATAATATGTTGAAAACAAGACAGAGATGAATAGATCCCTTTACATTATTTTAATTGTTTTTTTGAGTTTAGCTACTGCCTCCGGTATATTGAACTTCATAATCGGTTTCCATATGGGTTCGGAAATTTATAAGCTACAATCCTATGTCTCTTGGTATTTGGTGGTTAATATCATTGCATTTACAGGCTCAATAATGTTATTGAAGTATTACTACCATCGAAACTACCGATTAGCTTTTTCTTTCGGAATTGTTTCTGTGCTGTCAAATTTTATTTTTACGATTATTGTTTATATTATCATGTCGTCAGGAAAGTTGGCAGAGTATTATATGCCTGCGCTACTTTTTAATTCATTCGCTATTATTATATATTTAGGAGGCTTTATATTTTCAAACATAAGAAAGCGATTTTGGTTAAAGCTGGCGGGTTGGGGCGGGTCTTTGGCAAAGCTAGTTTTTGTGTTAGCACTTATCGAAGGTATCTATTCTAAAGATGCCTGGCTTGTTAAAATATTGGGAAAAATTATACAATGGAGTCCAATTGTCTGGTACTTGGTTAACGTTATGTTTATTATGAATTTCCTAGTTGAGTTCAGGACATCAAAGACCGAAAATGCGAATGGAACCATGCACAAAATTTTAGCAAGCATATCAGTTTTGATTTTGATGGGCGCTGTAATACTTACTGGCATGACGGGAAAATCATTGATTAACGAAAGCATTTCTCATGTTGATTGGCGAAAATACAATGCTGCACAGGAGCAGCAATTGATTAACTTGGCGGGGGGGGCAAGAACCTTTATCGACAGCGAAGGAGACAGTCTAAAATATCTTTTAATAACGCCGCTAAATTATGAAAGGCAAAAGAAGTATCCCTTAGTCGTGTGCCTGCCTTATGCTGGTTACGCGGCAGCAGCTGCCGCGTTTCTTTCAATTGATGAGCAAAGAAATACGTATCCTGCATTTATTTTTGTACCCTTTTGTCCCGAAGGTGAAGGGTGGGGAGGTGTTCCCAATTATCGATCTCTGGAATCGGTGGTTTTTGAAGCCATTAGTGAGCTGCATGAGCCGAGAATAGATATAAAAAAGCGTTATATAACAGGTGTATCAAGAGGTGGATATGGAACCTGGGAATTTATTTGTACCTATCCTAATATGTTTGCCGCAGCGGTACCTGTATGCGGAGGTGGCGACCCTGATCTTGCATCAAAAATTGTTAATATGCCAATATGGGCTTTCCATGGTGCAAATGATAAGAATGTGCCGGTCAGTGGATCGCGGGATATGATTTCGGCGATTAGAAACGCCGGGGGGAATCCGAGATATACGGAATATCCTTACGGAACCCATAATATTTGGAACAATGTTGTTGAGACACCGGATTTATGGAAATGGCTTTTTGCTCAGAAACGTAAATAGTTAAGTTCTTAACTTTTGCTTGGCGTTCTAACCGCAACACTAATTACTTATATAAAACAAAACCATCAAATCTTTTAACTTAATTTAGCAGTCTACGGGTAGTGACATCTTCCGGTAAGCCATCTTGAATTCACTTGCGAACTTTAACTTCTTAACAGTTGATTAGATTCTCCACAGTCAAGCGGGAGCAAAAGTCGTATCGTTCCGGAGCGCACTGAAAAAGTTTCAGTTCAATTAGGTACGTTTAACTATCAATTAATGGAGGTTTAATTCGTCACTTTCCTAATTGTAAAGATTAACGGCATCTTTACCACGGCTTCTCTGGTAGTTAAAATGATTTTCTTGCGTGTATATTTTGTTCCAATTTTTCTTCATATAGAACATAAACGCATCGATGCTCCTTGGGCTTAATAGCGTATATAAATAATTTTTGATTAACAGAAAATATTCTGTCTGTTTAGCACAAAGTGTTTAATCCGGTACGGAATGGCATGATCAAGCCTGCCTCCACTGTTAATAAAATAATCGATAGTTTTAATTTAACGCCTTGTAGTATCATGACGGCTTAAGATATTGGGAAAAGCTATGAATTGAAGCCTGTTTGTGCGGGTCCGGCTCTATATAAAATGGATGTATGAAGCCTGCCTGCTAAAGAATATGTTCGCTATTTGATAGTTTTGCTAGTAGTTAGGTAAGATGTGTTGTTCACTTTTACTTTTCGACTACGATGGCTAAGTGCATAGCCCCTGAAGGAAATTACAGTTGCTAATTCAATATTAGACAGATTGATAGTTAACTTTTATAAAGCTTGTGTTTAAGGTATTTTTCTTTGGAGAAAGGGAAAATATTATTTAGTATTGAAGAAGAAAATAATTTAGTGGTGATATTTTTTACATCCTTCCAAAATATTATAAATCTGTAGCTACTGGAAAGGTTCCAACGCTAATAATTATCTTGAAATATGTTTTGCCTTTAATCTTTCAGCGCATTAGTCTTTAAAATATGGAACATGAAACAAATCGCCAAAGACAATTACCAATATCTGCATATCAAAAAAGATTTTTCTTTGAATGGACTTTATCACCAGACGAAAATGGCTATAACGTATCTTGTGTACATAGAATAACCGGGGCGCTTGATAAGAAAGCGCTTAAGGATGCCTGTGAGATTTTCATTCGGAATAACGATGTTGCGCATGCTCAATACTCTCAAAGTGGGGAAGAGTGTTACTACGGAGACTTTGAAGTAG